>Ga0123338_10001323_pt1 | contig 24048 bp, 22 predicted proteins | sample grotaG_FD_89793 | JGI IMG/M metagenome (GOLD analysis project Ga0123338, IMG submission 89793) | Glacier valley bacterial and archeal communities from Borup Fiord, Nunavut, Canada, to study Microbial Dark Matter (Phase II) -... | ecosystem: Environmental > Aquatic > Freshwater > Ice > Glacier ...
ATTTGTCGCACATAGGGCTTCACTATCGCCCATAAATCGGCTGACCCCAGCGCATGTTTACCCAATAGACGCTGGATTTGGTCGTGACTGACTTCTCCCGCTAACAGTCCGGCCAGTCCTGTCTCGGTGGTCGCCCCGACACTAATAAAAAGGTATTCGCTATAGATGTCTAGCAGTTCTTTGTTTGTCATTCCCCTATTTTACACCTAGCCTGCGTAAGGTGAGTTAATCAATACACGCGCATCTCCCTGATAAATTTGATTGACTTGAAGCACTATCCAACTCCACTATTTTGCGCTATCTATAAATAGCATTGTATCATAGTTTCTCAAGAAGAAGATGATTCCCGGCATAAAGTGCCCCCACCGGACTGGCAGGGGCAACGGGTTGGGCAAGCCACGACCACTACAGACGTTTGCGGCGTCTTATTTTACTGTGCTGTTGTATTCTTCCAGCTTCTCGTTGGCAGCCTTCACAGCAGCATCCAGCGCTTCCTGCGCGGTTTTGGATTTGCCCGTGAAGTAGTTGTCGAGCGCCTTGATGATGTCCTGACGCATCGAGACGAACGTGCCGCTGACGAGCGCGCTGTTGTAATCCGACACCGGACCGGACCGGATCGAATCGATGGCGACCTGGAACTGCGGATACTTCTTGAGCGCATCCACCATCAGCGGGTCAACATAGGCGGCCTGCCGGATCGGGTAGTAGCCCGTGTTCGACGACCAGAACGCCTGAATATCCGGGCGGGCGGCGAACTTCACGAATTCCCACGCGCCGTCCTGTTCGCTCTGTGTGCCGACGTTCGTCACCCACAGCGACGCGCCGCCGACGATTGTGCGACCCTTCGCGCCCGCTTGACGGGGGAAGAACGCCACGCCGACATCGACCTTGCTGCCCGCCTTCTGAACCGAGTCGAGCAGGGTACGCAGGCTGGCGATGCTGGAGAAGGCAATCGCTGCCTCGCCCTTGACGAAGGCCGCACTTGCATCACCAGAGCCAGCCGGACCGTACCAGGTCGCGGTCTTCTCATCGAGACCCTTCTTGAGGAAGTCGAAATACTTCACAATCGCGTCGTTGTTGAAGGTGTACTTCGTCACGCGCGCCTGGTGGCCGTTCGCCGGGTCGCCCGTGTACTGCTCGTGAATGGCCGCTGTCTGCTCGACGAACCACGACTCGCCGTATAGCGCCAGACCCGTGCGTGTGACCTTGCCATTCGCATCCTTGACGGTCAACTTGCGCGCCGCATCAAGGACCTCTTCATACGTCCAAATCTTCTTGTCGGGGTCCAGACCTGCCGCCTTCATCGCCGCGCGGTCGAAGTACATCATCGCGGTGGACGAGTTGAAGGGCATCGAAACCAGCTTGCCGTTGACGGTGTAGTTCGCGCGAACGGCAGGTTCCAGATCGGCCACGAGGTCGGCCAGCTTATCGCGGTCGATCAGGTCCTGCACGGGGATGATCTTCTTGGTATCGATCATACGCTGCGTACCCGCCTCGAAAATCTGCGCGATATTCGGGAGCTGGCCGCTGGCGAGACCGGCATTGATCTTGTTGATCGTGTCGTCGTAGCTGGCCTGGAAGACGGCCTCGACGTAATACTTTTCCTGGCTCTCGTTGAACTTATTGACAGTCGCTTGTACGACGTTGCCGAGCAGACCGCCGAGGCCGTACCAGAAGGTCAGCTTAGCCTGGCCGGGCTTCTGCGGCACAGCCGGATAGGGCGTATTGGTCGGGAGCGGAACGGGGGTCGAGGTGGCCTGCGAACGGGCAGGCGTGACGCTCATCGAAAGCGTGAGTGCCGCCGCGAACAGCGCGACTGTGAGGGCGAGGGTGAACTTCTTCATCCGTACTTCTCCTGTTTTAGCCGAAACGAGACCCGCCCGGTGATATGCCAGAGCGTCCTACCCTTTCAATGCGCCGGAAGTCAGGCCGCGGATCAACTGCCGCTGCCCGACGACCAGCAATAGGAGGGTCGGCAGCAGCACGATCAACGTGGCCGCCATCTGAGTATTGAAAACCTGAACCTCGAAATCGCGGAAAATGGTGATCCCGACCTGCGTGGTCCGCATCTCATCCGCGTTGGTGATGAGCAGCGGCCAGTAATACTGGTTCCACGTCGAAAGGAAGGTGTACACCGCCAGCGTAGCGAGCGCCGGGCGCGAGAGTGGCAGCAAAATCGAGCGCAGGTAGCGCAAGCGACTCGCGCCATCGACGACCGCCGCCTCGTAGAGGTCCTTTGGGATTGTCAGGAAATATTGCCGCATCAGGAAGATACCGAATCCGCTGGCGAGGAACGGTACGATCAAGCCCTGAAAGGTATCCTTCCACTGCCACGCCGAAATCGTCAGGTAGTTCGGGATGAGCGTCGCCTCGAACGGGATCATCAGCGTGCCGAGCGTGAAGAACAGCAACAGCGCCTTGCCGGGGAAGTTCCATCCACTGAGCGCATAGGCGGCCAGTGACGACGTGACGAGGACGCCGAGCGTGACCGCGGACGAGACCAGAAACGAATTGAATATCCAGCGCAGCACGATAGGCCGCTGCTGTATGACATTCGCGAAGATGCCGAGGTCCATCCGTGTCAGGTCCGGGACCAGTTTCGGTGCGACCGTCGGACCCTGCACCGCCAGCGAGAACGAGAACAACAATGGGAACAGCAGCAGGATTGCCATGCCGATCAGCAGCGCATAATACAGAGCGGTGCGCCACACCGGGCGGTGTAAGCCCTTACCTTCGACGTGCGCGGGCGGGCGGCTGCGGGTCGTATTCAGCGGGAGGGTGATTGTCATGAATAGTGTACCCGGCGGTTCAGTACGCCATACTGGAAGAGCGTCAGCAGCAGCAGCACGACGAATAGCACAATTGCCATTGCTGAGGCGAAGCCGTAGCGGTTGTCGTACCAGAATTCCTTGAAATTGAGGAGTGTATAGACGTTGGTCGCGCCTTCCGGTCCTTCGCCGCGAAATAAGACCTGAAACTGTGTGAAGGCTTGCAGGCTGCCAATCGTATTGACCACAGCGAGGAAGAGCAGCGTTGGGGAGAGCAGCGGCAGCGTGATCCAGCGAAAGCTACTCCAGCCGCTCGCGCCGTCGATACTCGCGCTCTCGTAGAGGTCCTGCGGGATTGCCTGCACGCCCGCCAGCGTAATGATGAAATTGAAGCCGAGTCCCGACCAGATCGTGACAAGCGCGACGGCGGCCATTGCGGTCGAGGCGCTCCCCAGCAGGCTCGGCGCGTTGATGCGTAGCAGGTCGATGATCCACTGCGTCGTTTTGGTCGCCGGGCTGAAAATCAGGACCCAGATCACACTTGCGCTCGCCAGCGAGACCGAAATGCTACTTGTGAAAATCGTGCGGAAAGCATGAATGAAGCGCAGTCTGACGCTTGCCAGCATCGCCAGCCCCAGCCCAAAGACGATGCTCAACGGCACGACCATCAGCGCGAACTGGAAGCTGAGGAGCATACTCTGCATATACTGCGGGCGGCCATCCAGTCCCAGAATGCGGATGTAATAGTTCAGACCGTTGAAGCGCGCAGGTTCGCCTGCATTATCGGTGACGTTCAGGCTCAGGAACAGCGCGCGGAAAAACGGAATATAGGTAAACAGCGCGAAAATGATCAGCGCCGGGCTGAAATAGATTAGCGCGCGGAGTGTATCGCGGACCTTCTGGTTGGCGATTATTCGCCTCAGTGGAAACGCGCGGCCTGCATCGTTGGCGGACATCGTTGAAACTTCGGGGGCAACTCGCTGGTCCGTAACCAATACCCAATTCCTCACTACACAGCGCGCAGATAATACGGGTGAATGTTTAAGCGCTTGGGGTGGTTATGTTAAGAATACTTGCAAATTTGACGCGATTGTTGTGCCAAAGCAGGTCGATTAAGCCCGATCCACCGGAACGCGCGTGTCTTCGCAGGGATGGGGCTTGTCCCGCCCGATTTTCCAAACCGCAACGTCTGGTGATTTAACCGGGAACGGAAGTATATTTGAGCGGAACAGCCGCGAACCAGACGAAAAGGAACTCCCCATGAATAAAAAAACCATCCGCGACATCGACCTGCACGGCAAGCGCGTCCTCGTGCGTGTCGATTTCAACGTCCCCATTGAAGGCGGCAATATCACGGATACGACGCGCATCACGGCGGCGATCCCGACACTGCGCGCGATCCTCGACCAGCAGCCGCAAAGTGTGGTGCTGATGTCGCACCTCGGTCGCCCGAAAAAGGGACCGGACCCGCAATTTTCGATAGAACCCGTCGCACGCAAACTCTCCGAATTAATGGCCGTTCCGGTCAAATTCATCGCGGAACCAACGAGCGAAGAGTCCGTAAACGAGGTGATGGCGCTCCCGGCGGGCAGCCTCGTCGTCCTTGAAAACACACGCTTTTACTCCGGCGAAGAGAAGAATGATCCTGAACTGGCAAAGCAGTTCGCGCGTTACGGCGAAATCTATGTGAATGATGCGTTCGGCTCCGCACACCGCGCACACAGCAGCACGGAAGCCGTCGCCAAGCTGATGCCCGCCGTCGCCGGGCTGCTCATGGAAAAGGAACTGGAATACCTCGCGAGCGCGTTGGATGAACCGAAGCGCCCGATGGCTGCGATCCTCGGCGGCGCGAAGGTGGGTGACAAGATCAAGGTGATCGAGACGCTCTTGAGCAAGGCCGACAAGTTGATCATCGGCGGCGGCATGGCGAATACTTTCTTTGCCGCGCAGGGTCGCGAGATGGGTAAGAGCCTCGTCGATAAGGACTCCATCGCGACCGCGAAGGACCTGCTCGCGAAGGGTGGCGACAAGTTGATTTTGCCAGTCGATGCGGTAATCGCGAACGATTTCAAGAATGACGCTGAGACGCGCGTGCTGCCCGCGAGCGAACCCGTCCCGGCAGAGTGGGAAATCCTCGATATAGGTCCGGCTTCGGTCGAGAAGTTCCGTCAGGTGCTTGCGGATTGTAAGACGGTCATCTGGAACGGACCTGTCGGCGTCTTTGAGATGCCGAACTTTGCGAAGGGGACGAACGCGATTGCGCAAATCCTCGCGGACCTGACCGCAAAGGGCGTAATCACGATCATTGGCGGCGGCGACAGCGCCTCGGCGGTGCAGCAATCCGGCCTCGCGGAGCAGATGACGCATATCAGCACGGGTGGCGGCGCGAGCCTCGAATTGCTGGAAGGGCAGGCGCTGCCGGGCGTCGTCGCGTTGAACGACAAATAATAGCTGCGCTCTAAAACCTGTTTGGGCGTGGGGCGTATCCCGCGCATAGGTAATACGCACCACCCAGATCACGTCAGAAATCTGCTCATTGCTCACATGTATACAGGAATGGCTCATATGGCTGCACAATTTCCCGCCTCCGTCCTCGATCTCTTTGAACGGCCTATCATCTGCGCACTCAGCACAGTCAACGAGGAAGGCCAGCCACACACGGTTCCCGTCTGGTGCGATTTCGACGGTACGTATGTACGTGTGAACGCGCCCGCTGCTACCAAAAAAGCAAAGGACATGCAGCACAACAGCAAGGTTGCGGTCATGCTCGTTGACCCGCAGCAGTCGTTTCACTGGGTAGAGGTTCGCGGACACGTGATCGAGGTGCGTGACGAGAGCCAGGGTGCGCGTGAACACATCAACAGCCTGTCGATGAAATACCTGGGCAATCCGGTTTACCCCGGCTTTGGCAACAGCAACATTGACCGCCTGATGTACGTAATCGAGGCCGATAAGGTCAACGGCCAATAGCGGATTAACGGGCAGTTCATGCCGTCGGGTTCCGCAATTTTGCGGGACCCTTTTCGTTCAGGACTTATACGAGCAGACGATTATGTCCGCTCGTTCTTTTTGCCTCAATTATTTTAGTGCGTTTGCTGCCGCAGTGCTTTCATTTCTCTTGACAAGTGAATATATTAACTTTATAGTATATCAAGCTGAATGAGCGGGATGTATCTACAGGTGAGTCCTGTTCGTGATCGGGGCAAAACCTGGCGTTGACATATCATTTCGAAAAGCAAAAACCCGCGTGTACAGATTTATAAAAAACTTGTTGCAAATAAATCCGCTTTTCTGGCCGCAGGTTTCTTGCTGAGACCACAAGCCCCCGCTTTGTGTAGCGAAGTACGTTCAACTACGTTCAGGCGAATTGAAACAGATGCAAACCGTAACCCCGACCTATGCGATTTTTCACGATGAAGTTCAGCGCGCGCTCGACCATTTGAAGGACCGCCCCGAACTGTCGGAAATTTTCCGCAAATGCTACCCAAGCAGCCTGCTCACAACCGCTGAACGGCTCGCGGATGGCACGAGTTTCGTATTCACGGGAGATATTCCCGCGATGTGGTTGCGCGACTCTGCTGCGCAGGTGCGGCCATACATTCGGCAGGTCGGCCATGACCCGGATATTCAAGCGCTCGTCGGCGGGTTGATTCGCCGTCACGCGCGCTATATCCTGCTCGATCCCTACGCCAATGCGTTCAACAAAACGGCGAATGGAGCCGGACATCAGACCGATTTAACAGACATGTCGGCGTGGGTCTGGGAGCGTAAATACGAATTGGATTCGCTGTGTTACGCAGTCCAGTTGATTGTCGATTATGTAGACGCGACGCATGACCTGCTCATTTTCGATCATGACCTGCACCAGATGTTCCGGGTCGTCGTGGAAACAATCCGGCGCGAGCAACGCCACGACACGGACTCCAGCTATCGTTTTCAGCGTCACAATGGTGTTCCGGGTGATACGCTCGGCTTCGACGGACGCGGCACACGCACCAATTTCACGGGCATGTCGTGGTCGGGTTTTCGTCCGAGCGACGACGCTTGTGAATTCGGCTATCTGATCCCCGCGAATATGTTTGCCGTCGTGACGCTGGGGCATCTGGCGCGTTTTGCGCACGATCAATACGGCGACCAGACGCTTGCCGACGAAGCCGAACATCTGCGTGCCGAGATTGCCTTCGGGATACAAACTTATGGCATTGTGGACCATCCGAAATATGGACCAATCTATGCCTATGAAACGGATGGCTATGGCAACTACGCCTTGATGGACGATGCGAATGTCCCAAGCCTGCTCTCGATGCCGTATCTGGGCTTTTGCGCGCCCGACGATCCGATTTACCGAAACACACGCGCGTTCATCCTGAGTCCGGCCAACCCGTATTATGCCGAGGGCAAATTTGCAAGGGGCATCGGCAGCCCGCATACCCCGCCGGGGCGCATCTGGCCGATTGCATTGGTGATGCAAGGTCTGACCAGCACCGACCCTGCCGAAAAACGCGCGCTACTTGATATGCTATGTGCCACCACCGCCGGAACCGGGTACATGCACGAGAGCTTCGACCCGGATCATCCGGCGCAATTCAGCCGCGAATGGTTTGGCTGGGCGAATAGCCTGTTCGGGGAGTTCGTCTTGCGTCTGGTGGCTGAAGGTTTGTAGAGACTACTACGAATTCTAGGGTTGCGGAAGACAAAAATGCCGCTCCCGCAAAACGCGCCGACTGTGTAGGGACACCATTTTTGGCGTCCGCTTTGCTCAACTATGAACATCTGAATCGTTCTACGACTGCCGAAAAAGCAGCGTCGTCTCACCGACGATCACAATATCGCCGTCTTTGAGGGTGCGCGGCACGCCCGTCACCATGTCGCGGTTATGCTGCGTACCGTTTGCGCTGCCGAGGTCCATCAGGGTCCAGCCTTCCGCCGTCTTCTGGAAGCGGCAGTGCGGGCGCGAGATGGCGCGATCATTCAATATGATGTCCCAGTTCGCTTCGCTGGTCGCGCGCCCTACTGTGACTGTCTCCTTCGCGAGGATGAACTCCGTACCCTCATTGGGTCCACTGGTTATCGTCATGCGCGGCGGGTGCAGATACTGCGAGGGGATGATGAAGCGCCCGGTCGTGCGTGCAACTTCGGCCTCTTCCGGGGTGACCGTCGCGGAAAAGGTGAGGATTGGGACATACAGCCGGATAATATCGCCGTGCGCGAGTGGAAAGGCATCCGTAAGGCGCTTGTCGTTGATGAACGTGCCGTTTGCGCTACCCAGATCGCTGATCACGAAAATACCATCGCGAAACGAAATGACCGAATGCTGGCGGCTGACATGCCGCTCCGGGATACACACGTCATTGTCGGGTGAGCGCCCGATACTGGCGGTCGCGCCCTCGACCAATATATACTCGCGTTTCTCGCTGGTGGTCGGGTCGATCCAGGTCAGCTTGGCGAGGCTGTCCGCTGATCCCGGAAAGCTGCCGGGCGGCAAGGTATAAAGCGAGTTCACGACTCCCCCAGTGCAAGCGCTCTTTGCGCACAGTGTAACACGTTCCCAGAGAAAGGATCAACGCGAAACGTGGCGACAACTTTCAATGGCGCGCTCCTGATCCTGCCTGATGGCGAGACACTAGATGCAACGCTTCGTTTCGATGCGCAACGCATCCTCGCAATTGGCGGCGCAGCACAGCGCGGCGACCACGTTCACGACCTGCACGGCTTCGCGGTCTACCCCGGCCTCGTCAACGCGCACGACCACCTGACGCGCAATCATTACCCGCGCTCGAAGTTCCGCGCAGTCTACGGGAACGCAGCCGATTGGGCAGCGGATTTCACGCCACGCCTCGACGCGGAACCCTATCGCACATTGCGCGCCCTGCCGCTCGATATTCAATGCGGCATCGGAATTATGAAAAACCTGCGCTGCGGAGTGACCACCGTCGCGCATCACGACCCATTATATGCCCCGCTGCGCAGCGCGCGGTTGCCGCTTCGCGTGCTGCAACGCTACGGGTGGGCGCATTCGCTCGAAGGCGGCGACAGCGTGGCAACCTACCGACGCAAGCCGCGCGGCGCGACGTGGTTCATCCATGCTGCGGAAGGCACGGATGAGCGCGCCCGCGCCGACCTCGCAGCACTCGACGCGCGCGGCGTGCTTGCCCCGGATAGCGCGCTCATTCACGGCGTCGGCTTCACCCCCGAAGATACCGCGCGGGCGCTCGAACGCGGCGTGGCGCTGATCGCTTGTCCATCCAGCAACCACTATTTATTGAGTCGGACCGCCGACATGCAACCCTTCGCGCGGGCGCGTCGTCTGGCGCTCGGCTCCGATAGCCTGCTCACCGCTGATGGCGATTTATTGGATGAACTGCGCGCCGCCGAACAGACCGCGCAACTTGCGCCGCTTGATCTATTCCGCGCCGTGACGACAGACGCCGCCTCGATTATCGGGTTGCCCCGCGCGGGCGCGCTGCGGGTCGGCGGCTTGCCGGATTTTTTTATCACGCCGCGTACCTCACAAATCGAGCAGGACCCGGCGCGCGCACTGTGCAACCTGCACCCTGCCGATATTTGTGGCGTGTGGGTGCGCGGTACACCTGTCATCGGGTGAAATGGACACGCTTCGCAACCTCGGCTACAATGATGCCCCGTATGGTTCAGCACGCGCCGGAGACCCGATGAGCGACCAACTGATCAATCGGACAATCAAACATTACAGAATCGATGCAGTCCTCGGTCAGGGTGGTATGGGGACGGTTTACCGCGCGACAGACATGCAATTGCTGCGTGCTGTCGCGTTGAAAGTGATGCACCCCAACTTCGCGATCCAGAAGGAATTCCAGCAGCGTTTCCTGCAAGAGGCACGTGCCTCCGCCAACCTCGATCACCCGAATATCATTCGTATTTATGAATTCGATTTGAACGAGCAACTGCTCTACATGGTCACGGAACTGGTGTCCGGTGGCAGTTTGCGCGATTATCTGAAACAGCTTTACGAGAATAAAAAATTTATTGAAGTTTCGGAAGGGCTGGCACTGACGCGGCAGGTCGCCTACGCGCTCGATTACGCGCACGCAGCGGGCTTGATTCACCGCGATGTGAAGCCCGACAACGTGCTGCTCAAAGCCTCGACCAGCGGCAGCGACGACGTAGCGGGCTTCCGCGCGATCCTGACCGATTTCGGCCTCGCCAAGCTGTCCGAAGGCGGCGTGCAGAGCATCGCCAACAATCCGACCGGGACGCTGCCCTATATGTCGCCGGAACAGGCGATGGCCGAACCGCTGGATGGTCGCTCCGATATTTACGCGCTCGGTGTGATGCTCTACGAAATTTCGACAGGCCGCCTGCCGTTCCTGCCGCGCAGCATCCCCGAAGCGATCAAAATGCACACGACCGTCGAGCCGGAGCGCCCGACCGTCGCGCGGGGGAGCCTCTCACCCGCACTCGAAGCGGTGATCCTCAAGGCGATGGCGAAGAAGCCGGAGGAGCGCTACCAGACGGCGGCGGAGTTCGCCCGCGCGATTACCGAAGTCGAGCGCGTGGGCGGCCAGATCAAGCGCGGCAAGCCCGCCGCGAGTGGCGGGGGAGCAGCGCCCGTGCCTGCAAATAATGGCGGGCAGGCTGCGCCCCGCCAGGCCGAAGTTGCGCCGGAACCCGTCGCCTCAATTGGGACCTATCTCGCGAGCATGGCTCCGGTTGTGATGCCCAATATCGGGGACCTGCCGGAGAACAATTCGGCGGTCGATCAGATCGTAATCACCGCCGAAGGCGAGCCAGGTCGCACATTTTCTATCAAACAGAATGTAATCGAAATCGGGCGCGATCCCGTGTTGCCGCTGTCGCTCGTCTCCCCCAAGGTTTCGCGCAAGCACGCCCGCATCGAGCGCCGCCCGGATGGTCAGTATACGATTACCGACCTCGGCAGTTCCAACGGGACGTATCTGGATAACGTCAAGCTGCTCAGTAACAGCCCGGAAGTCTGGGCGGGCAACAAAACGGTCCGCGTCGGCAACTTCTTACTGACGCTGCAACGCGCGGGTGTGAGCTACCAAACCGGAGTCGCGGTGCAGGCGATGCCCTCGATCAGCCCCGCTGGAGCTATCCCGCCGCCAGTAGTGCCAGGTGGCATGATGGGGACCATGGCTGGCGCGGGCGCGGCACAGGGACTCCCCGGCGGGATTGACCTCAAGGTAACGCCGGGCGCGCTCACCATCGAAGCGGGCGGGCGCACAGATGTTCGTGTCGAAGTGCGCAATATGTCGGAACTGGTCGAACATTACCAGTTTCACATCGATGGCATTCCGAAGGAATGGTATACGCTGCCGCTCACGACGCTGCAATTGATGACCTCGCGCGATGGTGAAGGCGTCAGCCGGGGCAGCGTAAGTATCAGTTTCCACCCGCCGCGCAATTGCAAAAGCACCGCCGGACCGCATACGATCACGCTGCGCGTCACCAGCCAGGATCGCGGCAAGGAAGTCGGGCGCACCTCGCTGATCATGAACATCAACCCGTTCTATCAGTACAAGGCCGATTTGCAGCCGAAGAAGGTGCGTAATTCTGGCAACCTGCGGATCATCGTCAAGAACGAGGGCAATGCGCCGGAGTCCTATACGCTCGTCCCGACCGACCGCGAGGAGTCGCTGCACTTCGACCCGTCCGATCAGGCGATCAGCGCCGCAGAATGCCTCGATGAGGTAGCGGTCTTTTACGTGCGTCCGCAGCGCCGACCGTTTATCGGCTTCGGGACCAAACATTACCAGCTCGAAATCGGCATCACGGCGTCCGGCAGCCCGATTGTGCAGCCGCTCAACGCGGAGCTGGTCGTCGGACCGCGTATCCCATGGTGGTTATTGATCTTCCTGCTGCTGTTATGCCTGCTCTGCCTGTTCCTTGTACTGTTCCTGCGCTGTCAGTTCTTTGCGCAGTTCTGCCCGCCGCCACCCGCGCAGCCTGCGATAGCCGTGACGAGCGCGCACGAGACGCTTGAAGGCTGGCTGACCGCAACCGCGAATTCCTTCCAAATCCGGCAGACGGCGACCTTCGGTGTGCGCCAGCAGACCGCGACCGCTGTCGCGAGCCAGGTCGCCGGGCAAACGCTCGATGCGAAGAGCGCCAACGCCAACGCGACCAGCACGCAGGCCGCGCTCATCCAGAATACAAAACAGGCCAACGACAACGCAACCAACGCGGCGGCACAGGCCAACGCGATCAAGACCGCGCTCGCACCTGCCCCGACTACGAAAGCTCCCTGAAAGAGGACTGCACCGATTATGTCTACCGCGATGCGCTTGATCCTGCTCGATGGCCTGACCGACCGCGGTCGCCAGTTCTTGCCGCTTGAACACTTTCCATTCACGATAGGGCGGGCGCACGAGTGCGATCTGGTAGTCGATAGCACGCAGATTTCGCGCCAGCACGCGCGCCTTGAAATCGACCATGAACAGGTCGTCTTCGTGGACCTCGGCAGCACCAATGGCAGCTTCATCAATGATGAGCGCGTGCCATCTGGCTCCACGCGGCGGCTGCGCGCGGGCGACAAGATCAATCTTGCGCAGGTCTGCACGGTCGAGTTCGACGATCCCGGTACGACGCTGCAAGTCCTGCCCGCGCGCCTGCAAACGGATGGCCTCACGCTCGATGAGGACGCCGCGCAGGTGATCATCGCGGGCAATGGGATTGACCCGGCGCTCAGTCCGGGGCAGTTTATGCTGCTCGCGCTGCTCGTCCACAATGAGGGGCGCGTCGTCACACGCGAGGAAATTCGCAATTACGTGTGGGGACCCGATGAAGACGTGACTGACCAGACTATCGATGCGCTGGTGAGCCGCCTGCGCAAGCGCCTCACGGAAGCTGACCCGACGCATGAATACGTCGTCACGCGGCGCGGCTTCGGCCTGATCTTCCGCAACAAGGGCAGCGGTATCCCGGTCGTGGATTTGGGTGAAACGGGCGGGACGACAGCGACAATGGAGTAGTATGACGATGTGGCGGCGAGAGAACATTGTATGCTCCCGTTGATAGTCACGGCCACTGATGCCTACTGACAACCTTTCTAACATGCCTGACTGCGCGAGTAGCTTAATGTCCACCATGGGTCTCGCCACCCTGTCCAAAACATCAACAATTGCACCCGTCTCGCATCGACGCTGACCTGACTCTTGAGAGTATGCGTCTTTTCTTTTATTGCTCAGAAGTCCCCACTTTCAGGCATGGGCAGCGTCACGAGTTTTTAATAACATGCGGCGGTAGCGCAGTACATCAGTTATAATTGCTTCCGATAATGTGGAATGGAATAGGTACTGGTGATCAAGGTTTCACAATTTGTAAAGCAGGTCCCGGAAGTTGCCCGCGCGCTGCTCCCGCCGCCGCTGCAAGGCTTCCGTGTCGCGCTGATGCCGTGGCTGAGTCAGTCGTGGTACGGTGACAAATATCTACACTACGAGTTGGTCAAGCTGCCGCCACGCATGGGCGAGAATCGCTTTGAACTCGGCCTGCACTTCGAGAGCAAAAACCGTGCGCTCAACTCGGCGCTGCTGCTCGGTTTCGAGGGTTATCTGTGTGAAATTCGCGACGAGCTGGGCGAAAACTGGCACGCCGAACTCTGGGATCGTGGCTGGACGAAGGTGTATACCACGATAGACTACACGGTGTTGGACGAAGCGATGCTCGAACAGGTCGCGGCACAAATGGCGAAAACAATCCGCACGCTGGAGCCGCTTTTCCACTACGTCTACTATTCTGCACAAAAAAGGAGCGCGTAATTCATGGCCGACCCACAGCAATTTTACAGCGTCGAAATCGCGGGCATCAAACGCGACCTGCCGCTTATGGAAATCGCGCCCGGCGTGCGGATCGCAATTCTGAATATTCTTGGTGATACCGAACTGGTGCGGGTCGCCGCGCAGCAGCTCGCGCTCCAACTCGCGGACCGCAACCCGGAAGTGATTGTCGCTGCGGAAGCGAAGGCGATCCCGCTCGCGCATATGCTTTCGAGCGTGATGGACCTGCCCTATGTGATCCTTCGCAAATCGCACAAGCCGTATATGGGCAATGCCATTTCCGCAGAGACACTCTCGATTACGACAGGCGTCCCGCAAACCCTATATCTGGATGAAAAAGACAAAAAGCTGCTGAATGGGCGGCAGGTGGCGCTCGTGGACGATGTGATCAGCACCGGCAGCACATTACAAGCGATGCGCCTGATCATGGATAAAGTCGGCGCGCATATCGTCGCGCAGGGCGCGATCTTCACCGAAGGCGACCGCGCTAAATGGACAGACGTAATTGCGCTCGGCCATTTACCGATATTTCAATCATGAGCAAGCGCGCGGCTACCCCCGACTCGGTTGCGCTGGTTCCGCTCGCTCGACCTTCCGCGCTCGGTCCGCAGATCGAGGAGACGGTAAACCTCGTCATTGCGATGCCTGGTCTTTCCGCGCATACGCGCCGTGCCTACCAGCGCTGGATTGGGCATTACCTCGCGGAAGTCGCGCAGCTTCACCCGGCGCTCTACATCCCGGAAGCAGTTCCGGTCGTGGCGATTCTCGGTTCGCTCGGCGCGGCCAACCTCAAGGCGTGGCTTGGCGGCCTCAAGGGGCGCGATCTCGGCAAGCAATCACTTGGGCAGGCGCGGGCGAGCATCGTCTGGATGGCACAACTGATGGCCGATATGTCGAAGGTCGGCTACGAGGTCGCGTCTGGCCTGAGCCGCGTGAAAATGCCGCGCGCAGAAGGCGGCCAGCGCACTGGAACCTGGTTGACTATCGAAGAGGTCAGGCATATTCTGCGCAGCGCGCGGACCAGCGCACACACGCCCGCAGCGGCGGCACGGAATGCCTGCGTGCTGTCGATGCTCGCGATCTGTGGGCTGCGCCGCGATGAGGTGACGCAAATCCGCTGGGGCGACTTGCAGCGACAGGGCAAGAACCGCATCCTCGCAGTACACGGCAAGGGGTCGAAGCTGCGACAGGTCAAGCTATCGCCCTCCGTCACGGAGGCTATCGAGAGCTGGCGGCCTTACCACATCGACAATGAGAACGACCGCGCGGTGATGTTTACGCGCATCATGAAGAACGGGCGCGTTACGCAGCTTTCGATCAGTGATAAGGCGGTCTGGCTGATCGTGCGTGATGCGGCGAACGCGGCGGGGTTGAATGGTATTGCCCCGCACGACTTGCGGCGCTCCTTCGCGCGCGGCGCATTCGAGGCGGGCGCGACCTTTGAATTGATCCGGCAAAGCCTCGGCCATAGCAACATCGCGACGACGGAGCGCTACGTCAACAGCGCGCTGGAACTCGATCAGGCTGCGACCGATATTTGGGCGGATGCGTTGAAGGATTGATGTGAATGCCGGGTCGCGCAGGTCGCGCGGGAATAAATCCCCGCGCTATCACGTTCCGGTTTGGTTTACCTAGGCGGATTGAACCGTAATAGCTGCGGTCCACAAATGGGGCGGGTTGAACTATACAGCGTTTGCCGCCACCAAATATTGATTCAATTGCTCCCGCGTCGGCGCGCTGCTGGTCCCGCCCATGCCCTGTACGCTCATCCCGCCGCAAAAATTGCCCCACCGCAAACAGTCGGTGACGGGTCGGCCTTCGATGTGCGCCGCGAGGAAGCCTGCATTGAAGACATCGCCCGCGCCCGTCGTATCGACTACGGGACCCGCCAGCGCAATCGCGGGGCTATCGTAGCGTTGTCCTTCGCAGACCGCGAGCGCACCGTTTGCGCCGTTCTTGACAATCAGGTACTTGCAGCGCGCACTGAGCAGCCGCACCGCATCCTCTAAATCTTCCGTCTGCGTCAGTTTGAGCGCTTCGCTCGCGTTCGGAGTGAACAGGTCGAGGTTTTCCAGGATATGGCCGACCAGCGGCGTCGCGAGCGTTTGCACGCGCTCCTGACAATCCATCGAGACGGTAATGCCGCGCGCGTGGCAGGCGTCCAGCAGCGGCGGGATGCGCTCATGGATCATCAGCCCGCCGAAATGCAGATGACGGAACTGTGCCACATCGAGCGCCCGCCACGCCATTTCAATGCTGTCCGGCGAGTCGTCCACGTAGGTCACGAAGGCGCGATCCTCCGGGAACGAGAGCGCGACCGTCACGCGCTGGAGCGGTGCATCCAGCCGCTGCACGAGCGTGAGGTCCAGCCCTTCGCGCGTCACGTATTCTTCGATGATGCGGCTAAAGACATCATTCCCGATCTGGCCGACCCAACCCACGTTGACGCCTAGCCGACGCAAGCCAACCGACGTGTTGAGCGCTCCACCACCCGGCACGACCGCGAGACGCTCCGTATAGACTTCGCGGCCAAGCTGCGGGAAGGCTGGAAACCCGGTGAAGATCAGGTCACAGAAGTAATTGCCGGGGCAGAGAATGTCGAAGAAGGGTTGGGTCATCGGCTCACACTCATGATCGGAATACGCCTTTATAGCACGCGCACCGTCAAATCTCAAACGGCGATGCGCAATGTGGCTCGCACTTCCATCAATACGCGACCCAGCCAGTTTTGCCCCGATCCGGTCTTCCCGGAACCCCAGAAATAATCGCTCGGTGCATTCTCGATTATCTCCTCGTCGCCCGTGGCGAGCAGGATTTCGCGAATATCGGCGTGTGTCGTGAATTTGGCGAGGACGCCGCGCCGCATCAGATCGATTTTGACCTGCTCCCAATCGGCACGGAGCGGACGCGCGCGGTCACGTCCCAGCGTCGCGGCTTGTTTGGGCGTTCCCGCAAGCCGGATCAGTTCGACGTGTTCTGTTCCTGCGAATTTTTGTGCCTGAAAATAGTGTTCGTTGGTCGGCCAGTAGGCACTATCGAGTTCAAAGCCGTGACGCGAAAAGTTGGAGAATGATCCGTAATCGCCTTTTGTGGAATAGAAGTAGATGGTCATGCACAAGCCTCGTTATCGGGTCCAGTATTTTACCCAATTGCGGACGAGGTTGGATCGGCAGGGTTGATCAGGGTAGACTTCCTGCAAACGACTCCTTTCCAGAAAGAGCAAACCTGATGCTGAACAGCGCCCGCGTAACGTTGCGCGCGATTCGCCGCGATGATTTATATCGCCTCTGCCAATTCAACAACGATGTCGTGATCGAACTATCCGGTGGTGGCGACCCACCGACTCCGCAAACCCTCCAACGCCTCGAAGCGGAGTTCGATCAGGACTCCTTGCGTGGTGGACGCGACGGCGCACGCTTCGCAATCGAAGCCGATGGGCTGTTTATCGGGCAGTGCGCGCTCTTTAATTTCAACGTTATACATGGTACATGCGAACTGGGCATCACGATTGGCGACCACGACTATCTTGGTAAAGGCTATGGCCGCGAGGCGATCCGGCTGCTGCTCGATTACGCTTTCCGGCTGCGCAATGTGCGTAAGGTGTCGCTGATGGTGAATAGCACGAACGCCCGCGCCATGAGCGCGTACGCAGCGTGTGGCTTCAAAGAAGAAGGCCGTTTGCGCCGCCACGTGTGGAGCGATGGAGAGTATATCGATCTGGTGTCGATGGGCGTCTTTGCGGATGAGGTGCGCCTGCAATAATTCAGCACTATGGATGGTATTGAGATTTTATATCAATTGCGTTACGCAACGCATACCAAAAGTACATATTCGGTGTGCATTTGGGCGACATTTCGCAAAGGCTTTACATAAATTTAGTCATGTCTTAAAGTCGCACCTCTAAGTTCTGAGTGTATCCTTACGCAAGAACACCGTGGGAGTGCAAGTTATGTCCGTTGCCAAACGAGTTTCGCGTTCTGTGATGTTGGCCTGTGCGGTTTTGATGACGTTGGCGCTGGTTGCCGTGCCGGGACGTGGTGCGCAGGCGCAAGCCGCGAGCGCACCGCCAGTTCTCATTCTTCCGATTGATCAAGCGCAGTTCATCGTCGGCCAAAAGATGGATGTTCGTATCGAAGTCTGGGCGGATGCCATCCCCGCCGATTTCGCCGTGAAGGTGAATGGTCAGGATGCCGCTACCGTCTTCAATTCCAAGCCCGTCAGCGAAAGCTGGAAATTCGACGCGACCAAGGGCAATGCCCTCAGCTATACGTATCGTTCTGGCCTGACCGGGACGATTACGGCGCAGGGGACCACCTGGCGCAACGTCTCGATCAACACGCCCGGCGATTTCAAGGTCGAAGTCATGGCGGGCGGTAAGACGACTTCCGTAACGTACACGGTCCGCGCCGCGCAGAGTGCGAAAGCCAAAAACGCGATTTTCTTCCTTGGTGACGGCATGGCGACCGGAATGCGGACCGCCGCGCGCCTCGTCTCGCGTGGTCTGAACAAGGGCGGCAAGTACAATTCGCCGCTGTTCATGGATACGCTTGGCGCATTCGGCGAAGTCTCGACCAATGGTTACGACTCGATTATGACCGATTCCGCGAACAGCATGTCGGCCTACATGACCGGGCAAAAGGGCGTCGTCAACTCGATGGGCGTCTATGCCGATACGTCGGACTCGAATGACGACGACCCGAAAGTGCAGACCATGTTCGAGCTGGCAAAGGCGCAGGGCAAATCCGTTGGCGTCTGCGTGACCTCGCGCGTGACCGATGCGACCCCCGCCGCGACGTGGGCGCACACGCGCCGCCGTGCCGATGAAGACAAGATCATCGATCAGGCGCTCAAGCTTGGCGTCGATGTGATCCTCGGTGGTGGTTCGATCTTCTTTCAACCGAAGAGCGTCCCCGGTTCGGACCGTAAGGACGAACGCGACCTGTTCAAGGAATTTGAAGCGGCGGGCTATACTGTCGTCAACGCAGGCAAGGATTTGGCGGCAGTCGATGCGAGCAAGACGAACAAGCTGCTCGGCATATTCAGCGCTTCGCATATGAATGTGTGGATCGACCGCAACCTGTTCCCCGAAAATGTGAAGAGCAACGGACCGGATCAGCCCGGTTTGATGGAAATGTGCCAGAAAGCCATCGACATCCTCAGCAAGAACAGCAACGGTTTCGTGCTGATGGTCGAAGGCTCCGACATCGACAAGCAGGAACACTCGATGAGCTGGGAGCGCGCGGTCGCTGACGCTATCGAGATGGATAACGTTGTCGGTTACGCGAAGGAATGGGCCGCGAAGAATGGTAACAACACGCTGATCAGCGTCATTGGTGACCACGCGCACGCCTTCGATGTCTACGGTACGATTGATCTGGCGCAGTTCGACGCGCTGGCCGCGAAGATGAACGCCGCCGCGACTCCGGGTGCAACACGCGCTGCAACCACTGCGGCGACGACTGCGGCAACCGCTGCTGCACCTGCCACCGCAACCACCGCGCCGCGCGTCTTCCCGACGCTCGACCCGCGCCTCGCCGCGATTGGGACCTACCAGAACGCGGGCATCCCGGATTACAAGCCGGGCAAGAACAACTTCCCCGAAACATGGGATGTCAAGTACCCGCTGGTCATCTCGTGGGGCGATCACCCGCCCTATACGGATGACTTCCGCATGGATCGCAAGCCGCTCGACCCGGCAGTAGTTCCGAGTGGTGGCATCGCGCAGCCAAACCCGGCGCGTGACCCGAACGGCGTGTTCTTCACCGGCAACCTGCCTGGCGACAACAACAACGCCGTCCATACCCTGCAAGACGTCCCAGTGACGGCGATGGGTCCCGGCTCGGAGTGCTTCAATGGCTGGAAGGACAACACGGAAGTGTTCTTCTGCGTCGCCAATGCGCTCGGCATGAACCCGGCTTCCGCGCCCGCGACCCCGGCAGCCTCGGTGGTCCTCCCACTGGTGCTGCTCGGTGCGCTCGGTGGTTCGACCGTCTTACGTCGTAAACTCATCGTCCGCTAACGCGGTTTTGATAGGCGGGGTAGGGGAACCTACTCCGCTTCCGTTCGTGAACAGGATTTGAATTGATGAGAAGGTTTACCCTGCTGCTCGTCTTGATGTTGCTCTCGGCGTGCAGCACGACCGCGAGTCCTATTTCAGCCGTGACGCCGCTTCCGGCCAGTACGCCTACCGTCGCGCCGACACTAGACACCTCAGCGAGTGCCGTGACCGCTGCCTCAACTTCAATAAAGCTATCCGAAACATTGCCCAATTTCCTGAAATTCAGCGAAATGTATTCGGCGCGCAGCGTGCGTTATGGCCTCACAATGTCCGATTACCTGAAAGCGCTCGATGGAAAGCTGGTGCAGATGGAAGGCTACATGGCTCCTCCGCTGCGCGCCTCGCTCACCTTTTTCGTGCTGACCGAATACCCGATGTCGCTGTGTCCATTTTGTGCCAGCACCGCCGACTGGCCGGATAGTATTATTCTGGTCTATCTGGAAGGGATGGAAGTACAACCGACGGTGCGCCCGATTCGCGTTACAGGGAAGCTGGAAATCGGTTATCAGGTGGACGCCGAAACAGGCTTTGTCAGCATGGTTCGGCTGCACGCACAGCGCTACGACATGTTATGACGCTGCGCCTGCGCGACCTGCGACATATTTATCGCGAACCGGGGCTGCCGCCGCGCGAAGTATTGAACATCCCGGCATGGAGCGCCGAACCGGGCGAAACGATCCTCTTGCGCGGCAAGAGTGGCAGCGGCAAGACGACGCTGCTCAACCTGATTAGCGGCTTGCTCACGCCGACCGAAGGCGCGGTCGAAATAGCAGGTGTGGATATGGCGCGGCTCCCTGAAGCGAAGCGCGACCGTTTCCGCGCGCGGCACGTCGGCTATGTTTTTCAATTGCACCACCTGCTCCCACTCACCGCACTTGAAAACGTCGAAATGCCGCTCGCTTTTCTGGGTGAAAACGCCCGCGAGCGCCGCGCCAAAGCGTTGCAAGCATTGGAGGCGGTCGGCCTCAGTGAATGGGTGCGCAACAAACCCGCGCAGCTCAGTACGGGCCAACGGCTGCGCGTTGCGATTGCGCGCGCGCTCGTGATTGCGCCGCCTGTACTGCTTGCTGATGAGCCAACCGCCGCGCTCGATGGCGAAATGGGGATGCAGGTCGTCGAACTGTTGGAGCGTGTCTGCGCACAGCAGCGCGCCATTTTAATCGTCGCCAGCCATGACCCCGCACTAATCAATCGCTTTCAGCGGGTCGTGAACCTCGAAGCTGGACAGCTTCAAGAAAGGGTTCCGGCCTGAATGTTTCGCTATGTGATGAGCCTTGCGCTCAAAAACATGCGCAGCCGCACGGTACAGAGCGCCCTCACCGCCGTGATCGTTGCGCTCGCGGTCGCGCTGATGGTCGTCGTGATCGTCCTGAATGACGGCGTGCAGCAGGGCGTGATCGAGGCGAGCGAGGCATTTGGCGTGCTGGTGCTGGGACCGAAGGGCAGCGCGCAGCAGTTGGTCGTCAGCACGATATTGTTGCAAGATGTCCCGGTCGGGCTGGTCGATCAGAGCGCCTACGCGCGCTATGTGCAGGACGACCCACGCTTCGTCGTCGTCCCCATTGCAATGAGCGACAACATTGGCGGCGCACCGATCATTGGCACAGACGCGAATTTCTTCAAATTACGGCGCAGCACGAACGCACCGCCACTCTTCGCGCTGGCAGGTGGGCGTACTTTCACAGCGGATTTCGAGGCCGTGCTGGGCGCGGAAGCCGCGAACGCGACGGGACTCACGATTGGCGCGCAGTTTCACTCGGCACACGGCATCGGCGCGGGGCTGGCGAGCGATGTACATACTACTGTGACCTATACCGTCGTCGGAGTTTTGCGCCGCACCGGAACGCCTTACGACCGCGCCGTATTCGCGACGACGAATAGCATCTGGCAAACGCACGAGATGAGCAACGAACTGACCGCTTTGCGCTTTCAGGCTCCTGATCTGAAAGCAGCGCCGGATAACCCCGCACAACCTGTCATCGCGCGCGGCAAGCTGACCGCCGCGTTCGTCCTGCCCTACGGGGTTCCACTGGGCGATCTGTACCGCCTCTCGCAGCAAATCAACAACTCACCCTATGTACAGGCCGCGTTCCCTGGCGCGCAATTGGGCGCGTTGTTCAATTTGCTCAACCAGGGCGGGCTGGTCCTGAATGGCGTCGCGTGGCTGGCGCTCATCATGGCCGGGCTGACTATTTTGCTATCGCTGTATGGGACGACACTCGCGCGGCGGCAAGGCATCGCGATCATGCGCAGCCTGGGTGCATCGCGGCGCGTGATCTTCGCGACGGTGGTTTGTGAGGCGGTGCTGCTCACGGCATTTGGAGTCGTCCTCGGTGCGACGCTTGGACACGTGGTTGCTGCTGGGATTGCGGGCGCGATTACCGGGAGCAGCGCGATCCCGGTCACGGTACGCTTCATTGCGAGCGCGGAGCTGCCGATGCTGCTCATTCCGTTGCTGCTCGGACCGCTCGCGGGACTCATCCCGGCGGCGCTTGCGTATCGCGTGGATGCGGTCGAACACCTTTTCGCGACCTGAGCGCTTTAGATATGTGCGTATTATCTGTTACCAGATATTGTCTTGTTACATGGGTGGGTCGGGCTTGACCGACCCACTATAGTCATGGATTTTGGTCTAGTGCAAACTGTCACACGGGAGTGAATCCACCGCGCTACTACGGTCCGGTCTCCTTTCGAGCAGGGTATACCGACTGTAGTAACGCGGTCCATTCAAGGCTGGGCGGTTGATAAACACTTCAAATCAGACGAACTCACCCCTGCTTCGGCAGCACGCCAAGCTGTGTGAGCAGCCCGAATTGATCGTAAACATCCCAATGCGCGGCGATCAGGCCGTTCGTGATCTGGTAAACATCTGCCGTGTTGATCGTGACGAAGCGGTTGGTCGCGGGTATGCCGTTGAAAACCGCCTTTTGCGTCCCGGTCAGCGTCGTATAGATGAGTACCTTGTCGCCTTCGGCGGCGATATACTCAATCGTCCACTTGATGTCCGGGAAGGCGGCGCGGTAGGCGGCAAAGGTTGCCTGCAAACCTTTACGGGTGGAGGGCCGTCCGGCTCCGTGTTGCACGTAGTTTTCAGCGACGATCTTGTTCAGGACTTTATAATCTCCGCTACTCAGCACGTCCACGACCTGCCGGACGAGCGCTTTGTTGGTTTCGAGGTCGGTAGCTTGCATGGTCGCGGCGGGTGTGTTGGACATGCGGTTCTCCTCTGGTTTTCCGTGAACGTTGGTTTGCGCGAGACCAAAAAGGACGAGCAGGGCGGCGGTAGCGGTCAGGATACGGGTTTTATACATAGGGGCTTTCTCCGCTGAAGCATTCTCCGTGTGAGCGCTTCTGATTGGTTTAGACCAATGCACCCGCAAGTTGTGACGACCTTTGCGGAGTTTTGTCACAAAATGGCGAGCGCCGAGTCTAAGCAAGAAGCGAATGAAAGGTGTCAGTATGATCCAAAGCGACGATCTGGTTTTGGTGGAACAAGCGCGCGAAGGCGACCGCGCTGCCCTGGATGAACTGATCCAGCGGATGCAGCGCCCTGTTTACAATCTCGCCCTGCGTATGTTGCAGCACCCCGCCGATGCGGAAGACGCGACTCAGGAAATATTAATCAAGGTAATCACGCACCTCGCGACCTTCAAAGGGGAAGCGGGCTTCATGACGTGGGTTTATCGCATCGCGTCGAACTATCTACTCACGACGCGCAGGCGACGCGCCGAACAGCAAACCGTGACCTTCGACTCGCTGTCCGAAAAGTTGCAAGCCAGCCTTGCGCTAGGCGAAGCGAGCATCCCGGAACAAGTCGAATATGCAGCGCTGCTCGCAGAAGTGCGGATTAACTGCACGACCGGGATGTTGCTATGCCTGGATCGCCCGCACCGTCTGGCGCTCATTCTCGGCGAAGTGCTGCACCTGAGCGGCGACGAGGCGGCCTATATTCTCGAACTGCCCGCCGCGACCTATCGCAAGCAGCTTTCGCGCGCTCGTGCCAATTTGCTCGCGTTCGTGAATGAGCAATGCGGGTTGGTCAATCCGGCCAATCCGTGCCGCTGCTCCAAACACATCGGCAACAAACTTAAATATCGGTTGATGGATGCACACGCGCTCACCTTTGCCGCCGCACTTGATGCACAGCAAATCGCGCAGCAGGCAGACGCCCTGTGTGATGATTTGAATACGCTGCGCGACGAGGTAGACATAATTCGCGCGCTTCCCGATTTTCGGACGCCTGTGCAGGTCCTTGATAGTATTCGCGCGCTGTTGGCTGGGCGCGAGAGCGCGCTAACGTGAGTCAGAACCGGTCCAAGCCCTAGCGTGCTTCGGCGTAGGGGCTGTGGCTTGCCCAGCCCGCCTTTTATGTATCAGCGACCAGCAGGCGAAAGCGTCAGCGTGACGCGCAACTGCCGAATGAAAATCGTGAAGTAATCCATAAAGG
>Ga0123338_10001328_pt1 | contig 23989 bp, 19 predicted proteins | sample grotaG_FD_89793 | JGI IMG/M metagenome (GOLD analysis project Ga0123338, IMG submission 89793) | Glacier valley bacterial and archeal communities from Borup Fiord, Nunavut, Canada, to study Microbial Dark Matter (Phase II) -... | ecosystem: Environmental > Aquatic > Freshwater > Ice > Glacier ...
AGCATGCGCTCAGCGCCGACGTTGAAGATCTGGATGACGCCCTTGGCGTCGGTGGCGATGCTGGAGAAGTTGGCGCTGTTGAAGATGGCGCTCTGCAGCGCGCCGGCCTTGAGCAACGCCGCCGCGGCTTGCTTGCGCAAGGGCCGCCCAGCACCCAAGACCTTGCTCCCGGCATCCGGTGCAGTCGTTGGGGCGCGTGGCCGCTCTTTGCTCATCAACTGTACCTATGGTGTTTGTAGCACGAACATGCCCGTCGACGGCGAGGATTCGTGGGGGCTTCGTCGCTATCCCGAGGGCATTTCTGTCTCGGAGGGGCATTTCACCCCACTGCCAACCTATTGCCAGCGAACTCTTCGGGATTGGTTGCAATGACGGCTGGGGAACTATGGAGTTGCGGGAGACCGGTGGTGGTTGCGGTGTGCGGATGCAAGCAGCCTGTGGAGGTCAGCCTGCGCTACCAGGTCAACGTGCCGCCCACCGAGACCCGGGTCAGCGTCGCCTCCCCTGACGACCGCATGTTCTTCGCCGACCAGCCTTATCGATCCGTCGCCCAGGGCATCGGCTACGAGTGCGCGACTTCACTGGCGACGGTCGGCGCGCGCTGCTCATCACCCACGACGCCACTATCGGCTTTGCCCCGTCGACCAAGTTCGTCTTCACCCTGCTGCCACCCGTCGGGACCACGGGCGCTTTGGTGCGAAAGATCCAAGAAGGCCCGCCGACCATGGTGCGCGCCGAGGCCCCCTCCTCGACGACGACAAGGGCGAAGAAGTGCCGATCAAAGTCGGCAACACCGATCTCAAGCTACGCCTCGAGCGCAGCGAGTACCCAGCTCCCCCGAAAAAGCGTAACCCCAAGAACCAAACATCAAGTGCGAGACCCGCGACATCTCGACTTTTCGGCACCACTATTGACGGAGTCGTCTACTACGAGATGTAGCTCCCCGCCAGCCACGCCAGAGACCGCCGTCCTCTCTGACGGCTCGGGCCGCGAGGCCATGCGCAAGGTGCAGTTTGCGCGTTCCGGCCCATCGTGATCACCTGGATCGGTCCATCGTGATCACCTGGATCGGTCCATCGTGATTCCGTAGGGCGACACTCCGGCTGAGGTACGGCCGGGCGCAGCGACGCTGGATGGTTCTCAAGAGCCGTTGTCCTCGACGAGGGGACGATGGCCACGGAGCGACTGTCCATGCGGAAGACACGAGAGATTCTGAGGCAGAAGTGGCAGCTCGGGCGGAGCCACCGCGAGGTGGCGTTCAGCGTCGCTGCGAGTGCCGGAGTGGTAGCCAACACCGTCGACCGGGCCGCGCGCGCCGGGCTCGACTTGGACGCGGTCGAAGCCATTGAGGACGACGAGCTGGAAAGGCGGCTTTATCCGCCGGCGGCGGTGAGGTCGGCGGCGCGGCCACTGCCCGACTTCGCCAAGCTGCACGCCGAGCGAACGCGACCTGGGGTGACCCTCGAGCTGCTGCATCTCGAGTATCTCGACGAGCAGCCCGGTGGTTATTGTTGTCGAGCGTGCTGAATGGTGGGATGGCGGTCCGGTTGGATGATGGGCATCAACGGGGCGACGGGGGCCGGGCAGCGGCGTGATGGCCATCAAGGTGATGGCGTCGGAGCAGCATGAGCTTGATGGGCATCGGGTTGGAGGGTGCGGGGCTGCGGGATGATGGTCACCGCGTTGGCGCGAGCGGTCAGTCTCGGCGGGCGTCCGCGTCGAGCACGCGGGCGATGACATCACGCTCGACGACCTTGCGCTTGCGGCGTGCAGTGTCAGCTCGACGATCATATCCTCGCTGCAGTCGAGCTCGAGGTCGTTGAGATAGAGAAACACGAATGCCGCAGCGACGGCGATTCGCTTGTTGCCGTCGACGAAGGCGTGGGTTTTCGCCAAGTGGAAGTGATAGGCGGCAGCCATTTCAACCAAAGTTGACATAAGAGACGCTACCGGCCCCGGCCCGCCATGAGCGGCAGGAGGCCGGCGACCCGACCCCGTGCGCCAAATCGCGTTTGTTCGTCCTACGCTCTATGATGGCGCCATGCGACGATTGCCCACCCTGCTCTGCATACTGACGCCGACGCTGGCCTTGGCCGAGCCCATCAAGCCGGATATTCATTTTGCGACCGCCATGTACGGTGTGCTGAGCAAAAAGCCCGGCAACTTGTTCTTCTCGCCTGCCAGCATCCAGTTGGCATTCTCCATGGCTGCCGGCGGCGCACGTGGCGAGACCGCCGCCCAGATGCAGAGCGTGCTTGGCTCGGACGGCACCATCCACGAGAAAAACGCGGCCCAGCTCCGTCGCTGGGACACGCTGGCCAACCCTGCCGTCGACCCCAACCGCGCGGCGCAGAGCCCGGAAATGCAGCGCTACGATGAGTCGGAGCTGGCGCGAAAGCGCATCCTGCTCAACGTGGTGAATCGGCTGTGGGCACAAAAGGGCAAAGCCTTACGCGCCGACTACACCACGCTCCTCAAGGACAAATACCGTGCCCCCGTCGCGCAGGTCGACTTCGAGCACGCGCCCGAGCCGAGCCGGGTCGAGATCAACAAGTGGGTCAGCACCGAAACCAAGAAGAAGATCCCCGAGCTTCTGGCCAAGAAAACCATCAGTGAGGCCACCCGGCTGGTGCTGGTGAACGCCATTTATTTCAAGGCCACCTGGGCGCAGCAATTCACCAAATCCTCGACGACAGAGCAGCCATTTCACGCGCCCGGCCACGATGTGCGCGCGCCGCTCATGACCAACATCGACCACTTTCAGCTGGCACGCATCGACGGTGGCCAGCTGCTCGAGCTCCCATACGGCGCTGGCGATCTGGCCATGGACGTGATCTTGCCGACGGCCAAAGACGGCCTACCTGCCGTCGAGAAAGCGCTCGCCGAGGGCGCGTTGCACGGCTGGTTGGCCGGCCTCAAGTCGGCGCGGGTCGAGGTCAGCCTGCCGCGCTGGAAGACCTCATCGGCGATGGAGCTCGCGGACACTTTGAAGGCCATGGGCGCCAAGCTGCCGTTCGAATCTCGTGGCGCCGACTTTTCCGGCATCGACGACACCCACGAGCTCTTTTTGTCGGCGGTCATCCACCAGGCGGTGGTTGACGTGAACGAAGACGGCACCGAGGCCGCTGCAGCGACGGCGGTGATCATGATGCAAACCGAGGCGGCGCTACCGTTAGAACGGCCCATCGTCTTCCGGGCCGACCATCCGTTCGTCTATCTCATCCGAGACACCAGCACCGGCGCAGTGCTCTTCGCCGGCCGACTCAGCGACCCGAAAGCCAACTGACATGGCCAAGCCCACGCTGGTGTTGCACACCCAGGCTTTCGTCAACGGCGCCACGGCCGCCGGCGCCAAATATGTAAAAGCCGGCATTTCGGACAGCCCCGAGACCGATCTTTGGCTCGCCCTCGGCTGGCCCCGCATGCGTTTTCTCGTCGACGGCCACCCCGATGGTCAGCTGACCGATCTGGCAGTGCTGAAAGAAAAAATCTTCGACTCTTACGACGACGGCGTGCCCACCGAGCTCGCCTCGCGCCGCATCCGCACCTTGACCGCGTTCATGTGCGACTCTGACGGATCCTGGCGTGATGGGGCGTTGAAGGCGCTGAAAGACGACTCGCCGTTCACGCCGGAGTCGGCGGCGACCTTCATCCGCGAAAATCTGGCTTCCAAGGCCGAGAGCATGGGCCTCAACAACGACGTCTATGCCCTCCTCGAAGCACTGGTCGGGCCCGACGTGGTCCTCGGTGCCATCGTCGACGCTCTCGAGGAAGCACCCCTGAAACGCCTCGAGAACGACGACCGAAAACTAAGGTGGATGGTGCGTTGGCTGAGCCGGCTTCTGCTGCGCGTCCACGTCGACCGCGCGCCCAAGCTGCGCGCGCGGCTGTCGACGTTGTCGAGGAGTCTCAGCGAAGGCCGGTTGGCAGACGACTTCGACCAGGCGCTGCATGGGCCGAAATCGCAACAGAAAACCAGCTCGCTGGTCGACATTTCATTGTGGAACGACGTGCCGGCAGCGACGGTGATAAAGGCGGTCGAGGGCCTTCAGCTGACACGCTACTCGTTCTCGCCCGAGCCGCGTCTGGTCCTCTTGGCGGGTGAGCCGATCGTCGCCTTCTATCGCAAAAAGTGGAATCTTTTGCATGAGGCATCCGACCAGCGCGCGCTCGTGGCGTGCTTCGGGCGGTTGCGTGTGCCGGGGATTGCGGCGCTGATGACCGAGCTCGCCGCCAAGTCCAAGGCCAAGAAGCAGGCCCAGGCCTGGCTCGACGCGCATCCCGAGCTGGTCGATGTCCGCCACACGCCAGTGGCTGTCGCAGCTCCGAAGATTGCGTTCAAGCCGCTCGACCCCCAGCAGATCCTCGCCCAGCTCGACGCGGCCGTCCAAGGCAACGACTGGGCTGACTTTTTCGAGCTCAATCCCGAGGACTGCTACCATGGCATGCGTCTCGTCGCTGCGCGCAATGCCAGCGACTGGGGCCTGGTGATCGAACGGCTTCAGGGCTGCGACTCGGACTCCGCGCAGGTCAAGCGATGGCGGTTCGGCAGCAAAGTTCGAGGCCGGGCCTCGACGACGGCGATGCGCCGATCTCGTTTACCGTCGACGGCAATGCGTTGGTCGGCCCCGAAGGCCGGCTCACCATGAAGAGCGGGATGGTCAAGAAGTACGACCTCGGTGCGTGCGAGACGCGTTGGGAGACGGCGTTCCGGGCCTATGCCGCGCATTTTCCCAACGGCGTATGGCCCGGGCTCGGCGAGGTGGTGACCCGGCTCAACCTGGCCTCGCCGGGCCAGGTGGTCGTCGAGAGCCGTGCGTGGGAACATGTGCCGCTCGACGGCAAAAAGCAGATCTTACCGAGCCAGAGCAAGGTGTTTCAGTCGCTGGCCGAGGCGATCGCCAAAGCCGACGGCACACTCTTCGAGCCGGGAAAGCCCAATACCGATTGGCGCATCGAACGGCCGTAACCGGCTGACGCGATGGGCGTAGACCAGACATGAGTCTGCGTGTGTTGAATCTTGGTGTTGGGATTTGTAGCTTGTTGGCGGCCTGCGCCCCCGTCGCTCAGCCGGCCTACCCCGCCGCTTAACCAAAGTTGACGTAAGAGACGCTACCGGCCCCGGCCCGCCATGAGCGGCAGGAGGCCGGCGACCCGACCCCGTGCGCTAAATCGCGTTTGTTCGTCCTACGCTCCGGACGACACACCTTCGTCTCCTGGGCGGAGAATACCGATGCGCTGGTGGCCGATCTGTTGCCCGGCAAGATCTACTTCGTCGAGGTTGACCGTGCACTTGTGCAGGCCACCAAGCCCCCGATTGATGGTATCCGCTGCACGGACCCCGTCTTTTCGTGACGGGCGAGAGCCGGCAGAATTGGCGTCGTGGACGAGAGACGATCAGCGCGACAACGACTGCTGTATCCGGTGCATGGACCCCGTATTTTGCGGGTGAAGCGCCGGGAGCAAGCTCGTCTGCATGAGAGAGACGGCAGCGACGTGGGCGAGACGAGTGCGCGAGTGGAAAGCCAGCGGCGAGACAGCAGCGAAGTTCAGCGAGGCGGGCGGTTTCAGCGAGGTGGGTTTGCGGAACTGGTCGTATCGACTGAAGCGGGCGAAGGCTCCTCCACCGTCGGAGGCGAAGGCTTCTCCACCGTCGGAGACGGTGCGCATGGTGCGAGTCGAGCGCGCGCTGGGCAAAGAGAAAAACGCGCCTGCTGCTGATAAGTGCGAGGCGGTGGTGATCAGCGTGGAGATTGGTGGCGCGCGGGTCGCGGTGACGCCCGGATTCGACCGCGCGACGCTGGCGGCGATCGTCGACGTGCTTCACGAGCGGCAGCGGCTGAGTCGATGATCCCGAGCGGGGTCGAGATCTTCGTCGCGGTCGAGCCGATTGACCTTCGCTGGGGGTTTGATCGACTGGCCGGCGTGGTCCACGAGCAACTCGGACGCGAGGCCCAGTCGCGCGCCCTGTTCGTGTTCTTCAGCCGGCGGCGCATCGCTCTCAAAGTGCTGTTCTTCGACGGCACAGGCCTATGTCAATTTTACAAAAGGCTCGATCAAGGCACGTTCCGGATTCCCGAACGACTGGACGAGAGCGCGACCAGCGTGACGCTCGACGAGCGCGAGCTGGACGATCTCCTCGACGGAATCGCGCTCGACGAGCCGCGCGATGCACCGGCGAGAAAGCGCAAACGCGCAGTGCACTGAGTACAGCGACGTCGATTTTTGCACGCGGGGGATCGACAGAGCGATCTCTCGGTATTATCTATGTGCGCGCGATGTCGAACGGCGAGGCGACGACGAAGTCCACGACGGCGAAAGAGCGAATTGTTGCGCTCGAGGCCGCGCTCGCGTCGGAGCGGACGGCGCTCGCGTCGGAGCGGGCTGCGCTGGCGGAGATGACACGGCAGCGCGACGTCCTACGCGCGTCGCACGACCGGCTGCGGCTCGAACTGGCGCTACTGCAGCGTCGAATCTTCGTCGCCAAAGCCGAGCGCGTGGACACGGCGCAACTTGAGCTGGAGTTCGCAACAACGCTCGCCGCACTCGACCGGCTCGGCGGCCCGCTCCCGACGCCAGCGACGGAGACGAGCGATCCGCCGAACGGCAAACCCAAGAAGAAACCGACCGGGCGTCGCGATCTGCGCCAGCTTCCGCTCGAAGAGGTGCGCGTCGAAATCATCGACGAGCTGTTCGAGCAGCTCGTGGTCGATGGCAAAGCGACTCGCATCGGCTTCGAGGAAAGCTGCAAGGTCGCCTGGAAGCGCGGCGGCATGCGCCGCTTGGTCGTGGCCCGCGTGAAGTACTGCGCCGTCGATGCGCGCGGCGAGACCGTGGTGGAGACGGCGCCGATGCCGCCCGAGTGTTTCCCGCGCTCGCTGGCCGCGCCCTCGATGCTGGCGCACATCCTCACCGACAAATTCTGCGATGGCCTGCCACTCCACCGCATCGCGGACCGGCTTGGCCGCGACGGCGTGGCGATCGATCGTGGCACGATGAGCCGGTGGGTCGAGGATGCGGGCGCGACCGCGGGAGCGACGGTGATTGCGGCCGCGCGCAAGGAGGCCTGGGCCACTGCGTTCTGCATCGCCACCGACGCCACTGGCGTCGCGATCCAGCCGCCACGACGGTTCGACGACAAACGGCAGGCGTGTCGCCGCGGCCATTTCTTCGTACTGATAGCCGACCGTGACCATATCTTTTTCGAATACACGCCGAAGGAGGCCAGCCTCGTGCTGGAGGATATGTTCCGCGGCTTTTCCGGGTATGTACAGGCCGACGCCAAGAGCGTGTACGACATCATTTTCCGACCGCCTAAAAAGCCGCCCGACGACGACGCCATCGTCGACGTGCGATACGAAGTTGGCTGCTGGGCGCACTGTCGGCGGAAATTCTGGGAGGCGGCCTCCGCCAAGAGCGAGGTCGGGCGCGAAGGCCTGGCGCGGATTGGCCATATCTTCATGCTTGAGGACGCCTGGCACGCAGACCCGCCCGACGTGGTGCAGCGCCGGCGCCGTCAGCATTTGCGCCCGCACATGGACGCGTTCTTTGCCTGGGCCGAGATCGAGTACCAGCGCGTCCGCGACGAGCGCGGCATGGTCCGCTCCGCGCTCGGCTACGCCATCCGTCAGAAGGACGCGCTGATGCGGGTCCTCGACGACGGTCGCCTTATCCTCGAGAACAACCGCTCCGTGAGCTGCCAGTCCCCGACGCCCAACCTGTGCGGTAGCACCTGCGTCAATCTATCGACCGATCCGCAACACTGCAGCACCTGCAGCATGACCTGCAGCTACCCCCACGCCGGCGCGCTCTGCTCGGGCGGCGCCTGCCAGATGGGCACCTGCTCCAGCGGCTACGGCGATTGCGTCAACGGGCCCATCGACGGCTGCGAGACCTACGTGCTTGGCAGCGACGCCGCCAACTGTGGCGGCTGCAACATGGTCTGCAAGGTCGGGCAAAAGTGCAACTCGGGCTCGTGCGGGGAGATACAGGTGACCTGCTCGTCGGCGGGCGTCACCTGCACGCAGGCCGGGTGCTATCAGGCCGGTCGGTACTCCATCTCGAGCGGCGGCGGGATCGTGGTCGACCTCAACACCGCTCGGCGGCTATGGACCCGTGCACCGTTCGCCACCAACGGACACAGCGTTGCCGCAATGACCTGCTCCACACTGGCGCTCGAGGGCATCAACGCCTGGCGCTTGCCGGCGTACACCGAGATCCAACCGCTGCAGTTCATGACCGGCGGCCTGAATGGTTGCCCCACCTGTTTTCCGGCGATCGATCAGGCCGCGTTCAAGAACATCGACTACACCACGCAATACTGGACCAGCGACTACAACTCCAGCAAGGCGGGCTGGGACACGCCCAACTTCTGCGACGGCCGAAACAACTACTTTGATGCCACCGGCCCGCTGCCGTTTCTCTGCACGCACGATCCCCTGCCGTAAGCCGGCTCAGCTCCCTACGCGCCCGATTGCCGGCGGCGCGTGCCCAGGCGCAGCAGCAGCGCGAGCAGGGCGAGTGAGGTGGTGAGACGGCCCGCGTCCGGGTCGGCGCCGAACCCGATCTGGCAGCCACCGCTCGACGTGCCAGGGCCGCGGGAATCGGCGGCCCCGTCGGGGGAAGAGCCGTCGCTGTCTCCCCCTCCGTCGGCGACCGCGGCCTCGTGGGCGGCGATGAAGGGATCGATGAAGCCCGCCGCGTAGACGTCGACGCGAGTGGAGAGAGCGGGTCCGCTGCAGGGGGGACCAGCCTGCGTGTGCCGTCGCTTGTCGATGACGCCGGCAAGGCGCTCCACGCCCTCCTGGGTGACGAACAGCCCGCCGCCGGAGTCGCCGTGGCAGAAGGTGTGGTCCTGGTCGGTGATCCCGATGTACTCGCCGTCGAGCGAGGCGACGGTGGTGGTGACCTGGTACTTGTCGCCGACCGAGTTCTCGTCGCTGCCGTCGATCTGACCGAGGCCGACCAGGCGGGCCGAGCCACCGACGAGGGAGTCGGTCAACGGATCGCGCTGCAGCGCCACGGGCGTGACCGGGATCGCCTGCTTCGTCGCCACCAAGCCGATGTCCTCGGTGGTCGCGAGGGGCGGATTGAAGCCGGGGCTGGGCACCACTTCGGCGGCCGCGAGCCAGTTCGAGGCCTTCCCCCACTGTACGCTCGAGTTCCAGCTGTCGCCGAGGTAAACCCGGAAGCTGGCGTCGGGCCCGGTCTCCGACGGAACCAGGCAGTGCGCGGCCGTCACCACGACGTGCGGCGAGACGACCACGCCGCTGCAGGCGTAGGTGGCGTTCGTGCCCGACGAGTCGAAGGCAATGACCGAGACCAAGGCGGGATCCCCGGTATCGCGTGTCCCGCCGAGGATCGCCTGCCGGCCCGTCTCGATCTCGATCCGTTCCACGTTGCAGCCGGCAACGAGCAGGGCGGAGAGGGAGAGCAGCAATGGAGAGCGAGGCGTCGGCATGGTCGTTTTCCTCGGAAGCGGGGGCAGAGAGTGTATCCCCGCGCGTAAGACGTATCAGCGACAAATCGTTGCGGATCAAGAGTACCACCTCGGGCGGACGGAACCTCGCGCAGCTTGCTCGGGACGTGCGAGCAGGACTACGGTGGGCTACTTGGGGCCCACGACGGCGAGCGAAGCGGGCTCTACGGCGCTGTATGGGCGTAGGCGATGGCGTAGGCGAGATAGTTGGAGGTCTGGATGTCTACGCCCACCATGTCGTTGGCACGCAGCAGTTTGGCCTCTGCGAAACGGCCGAGGTTGGTCACCAGCGTGGCCGGCGCCATCTGCGACTGGGCGGCCTGGCGGACCTGGCTCAGAAGCTCAGCCTCGTCGGTGGGCGCGAGGACCTCAACGCGGCCGACCAGCGTGCGCACCAGATCAGTCGGCGCTGGGCTGATGGTGATCGGCAAAAGCTTATCGGTCCAGGCGCGCGGCACGATGTAAAGGATGCGGAGACCCATCGTGCGAAAGTAGCTGCGCGACCAGGTGTCGACCATGGCCCGCGATTCCTCAGCGGTGAGGCCACTTTTGACGAGCGCCGCGGCAATCTGCCCAGAGGCGTCGGCCACATACTGATCCACGTTGTGCTCTTTGCCCGACGCTGGTGCGTAGATCCCCGGCATGGCCTGGTGCGCCCCGAGCCGTTAGCGGTTACGGTCTCGGTGCCAGACTGTGCGGTAGACACGACCAGCATTCTCCCGTGGGAGAATCCGGTCACTCCACCAGGGCATTCGACCTGCACGATGCATCTCGCATGGGATGCTTCCAAGGTCAGCTATCCGGCGCTACTAGAGAACACCGAACGGTTTGAAAATGATCTAGTTTCGCGACCTTACACGACGGAGGCAACGAAGCTTTTGGGCCAAAGGGAGCGCGAATGTGTGCGATCAGGACGGCTTCCGAGTGGACCCGACATGCCGCGCACCACGAGCTGTCGTCGAGCGTTCACGCAAGTGATCGGAATTGTTGATTGCTCATACTGATCGGTGTTCTAGGAGTGGTCTTCCGACAACGTGGACAGGGCTGGCCGCGCGAATTCATCGCCGGCTCGGTGCTCGGTGGTTGCTGGTCGGGCGCCGACAGTTGGATCAGCGGCGACCGGGACGTCATCCTCCGGCGCTGACGTTCGGCCTTGCCGGACGTTGGAAGCGCTCGCTACCACCAACGATGCGGCCTCGTCGCTGAATGCCGAAGCGCGCCATGCTCGGTCTTTCTGATTCCTTGAACACATTAATCTATCGGAAGTAGTAATATCGATTAGAATCCATAAACAAGTACCGGGTATACGCTGCTTTGCGGCCGCTTGTTGAAAATCGCCGATGCAGTTCCCGTCGCTGCGGATCCAAAACGCATCAAAAATGCATCACTTAACGCTGATGCACTCGATTTAGCACAAAGTCACCGGCCTCGTATTGGAAGCCTGCGTATTTTTTGGTATTTTGGCGCGTCTGGCGGGACTCGAACCCACGACCACCGGCTTAGAAGGCCGATGCTCTATCCAGCTGAGCTACAGACGCTTGGCGACGTGAAGGAGGCGGAGATTACGACAGATCCTGGCGCGGGGCCAGACTGGCGTGGAGCTCGGCGTGGGCCGGGACGGGCAGGGTGCGCCAGGCGTCAGTGACCGGCGCCTTGAGTGTAGCCCGCAGCGCACGCAGCCGTCCGGCACTCTCCGTGATCCGTGCAGCGACGGCAGGATCAGCCGCGGCCCGATCGAGCGCCTGCTCCGCCACCTCTTGAATGTGCGGATCCTGACAGGCCAGGAAGCAGTCGGCGCCAGCCATCAGCGACTGCACCACCACGTCGGAAATGGCAAAATGATCGGCGACCGCTTTCATGTCGAGATCGTCGCTCATGATGACGCCGGTAAAGCCCATCTCCACGCGCAAAATATCATGCAGCCAGCGACGGGACATCGTGGCCGGCAAGGTATCCACCGCCGGATAGATCACATGCGCGGTCATCATGATCGGCACACCCGCAGCCACCGCCAAGCGGAACGGCAACAGCTCCACCGACTGCAAGCGCGACAGCGGCGCGTCGACACGCGGTAGATCAAGATGCGAGTCCGTCGCCGTGTCGCCGTGCCCCGGAAAATGTTTGCCGCAGCCTCGGACACCGGCCGACTCGAGCCCGCGCCAGAAGGCCAGCGCATGCCGTGCAGCCTGGTCGGGCGATGTTCCGAATGCGCGATCGCCGATGATCGGATTGGCCGGATTGGTATGCACGTCGAGCACCGGCGCATAGTCGACGTTGAAGCCGAGCGCCAAGAGCTCCGTGCCGATGGCGTGACCGACCGCTTCCGACCGGCCGATGTCGTCGAGCTCGCCGAGCCGACTCATCGGCGGCCAGTGCGGCAACGGCGCCTTGATCCGCTGCACGCGGCCACCCTCCTGATCGAGGCTGACCAGCAACGGCGGATCCCCAGCCGGCACCGCCGCCTGCAGCGACGACACCAGCGCCGCGACCTCGGCCAGCGTACCGAGATTGCGCCGGAACAACACCACGCCACCGACGCGCCCCGCCGAGATCCGCGCCAGCAAATCCGCCGGCGCTGTTTGGCCCTCGAACCCGACGATGAGCAGCTCGCCGCCTACTGACATGAAAACGCATCTCCGCCGCCAGCCGTGTTGCAGCCGATCGCAAAGGCCACCACGACCCGCGCCAGCTTGTCGCCGATCATCATGTCGAAGGTGATTTGTGGCGGCAGCTCCGAGTGGACGGCGTCGATAGCCGTGATCCCCAGCGTCGGTGGACAACTGGTGGTTCCCTCGGGCTGGCCGGTGCCGGTCAGCGCCATGGTCAACGGTGCCTGCTTTTGCCCGCCGAGCAAGATGGCCAAACACGCCGTCGCGTTGGCCGGCGGCAGCGGAGACGTCGCCGTGGGGTTGCAGAGCTGGACCTTGCCCGTATTCTCGACGGAAACACGCAACGTACAATGGATGTCGGTCGTCCGTGGCGCCGTGGTGCGGAAGCAGCGGTCGATGTCTCCGCACGGATTGTTTTCGCAGGCGGAATAAGCGTCACACAGCGCCGCCGACGGCAACAACGGCGCCGTCGCTTCCGGCGCGCAGGTCCCCATGAAGCCGATGCTGTCGCGGTCATGACAGGTCCGCACCGCCACCGAGCAACCGTCACTGCCACGCTTGGCGAAGCATGGCACCAGCCGATCGGCGCCGTCGCCGTAGTCCTGTCCGTCGCACACCGGCTTGGTGAGCTGATTTTCATCCGGGCCGAGCTCGCAGCCGGCGGTGTCGATCAGCCGCGGCAGACTCGAAACCACGTCGAGATCACAGCCCGTCCCCGTGCCGTTGCCAATCCGCGGCAAACCGGGCGCACACAAGCACCCGTCGCTGGTCACATAGCCGGCCGTGCTGCCATGTCGCGCAAACGACTGAAACACGCCTTTGTATTTGTTCACCGACTTGTAAACGAACGGATGCTCGCCAAAATCAGCGACGGCGACCAGCGCCCCATTCTGGTTCAACCCCAGCGCCCACGCATGAATCGGCGCCGACAGATCCGTGAAATGAGTAGGCTGCACCAACAGCTCATACGGCCGATCGCGCAGCTCCCTGCCCGTCACCGCCACCCGGGTATTCGAAGCGCCCTCATCACTCACCCAACGCTCACACCACGACTTGCGCGCAGTCACGAACGCCACCTCGGCAATCCCCGCCGAAAGCGAAGACGCCGACGACGACACCTCCAACAACATCCCCGTCTGCGACGAACAACCAGCGCAGACGAGGACTGCCGCCAGGCTCCACTTCACGGGCACATGAGGCCGGCCGGGCACGCTTGGCCGCCGCCCTTCTGGCATTGCAAACAGGTATTCATGCCGTCAGCGCAGTTGTTGGTCACGCACGCCGAGCCCGTCGCTCCGCGATCTACGCAAAGATGCGTGGATGCGCAGAACTTGGTGCCACTGCAATCGCTGTCGGCGTCGCATCCGCATGTGGCCGTGCGGCACACTTTGTTGTTCGTTTGGCCAGCGCAGTCAGTGCAAGTGGCGGTGCCGCATGCATTGTTGACGTTGTTGCCGCACTGCAAGCAACTTCCGCCATTGCACCGGTAACCGGGTTTGCAGCCGTTGCCAGTCGTGGACCCGGTGCATGACGTGTTGCAGGCATTTCCGTTGCAGGAAAATCCAGTTCCGCAGTTGTTGGTCGCGTTGCTGTTGCATGCGCCGGTGTTGTCGCAGGTAGTCGCACTGGTGGCGACCGACGGATCGCCCGCGTCCGAGCAAGATGCACCGGGGCAAGACGCAGCGCAGCAGCGACTCGAGCAGATATTACTAGCGCACTGGTTGGCCAACGTGCACGTACTGCCGTTCGCGTTTTTGCAAGCGCCCGCCGCATTGCAAGTGCTGGTTCCGTTGCAGGTAGTGCCCGTGTTATCGGGGCCACTGGTTACTGACACGGTGCAAAGACCTGTGCCAGCGGCGCAGTTGGTACAAGCACCGCATGACGCCGACCCACAACACACCAAATCGAGGCACTGGTTGTTGGCGCACTCGCTCGAACCCGCACAGCTCTGTCCTTGGCCCTTCTTGCAGTTGCCGTTGCCATCGCAACTATTGGTTCCGCTGCAGCCGGGTTGCGTGCCCGCAGCCGTGCTTGCACAGGTGCCTGTCGAGCACGTCAAGCAAACACCGCACGTCGCTTGGTCGCAACACACCTTGGTGCCAGCAGCGGTCATGGTGCAGTTGGGCGATGTGGTGACGCATTGATTGCTCGACGTGCAGATGGCGCCACCAGCAATCCTGGTCACGCATTGATTGCTGCCATTGCAATACTGCGCCGAGGTGCAGTCGCCGTCGTTATTACAGGCCACGCAGCCGCTGTTGTCCGACTTGCACTTCGACGTGCTGCCGCTGCAAGTGACGCAGTTCGGACCGCAGTGCGTAGCGTCGTTGCAGGCAGTGCAGCTACCTTTGCACCACTGGCCGGTGCCAGGTGTGCAGGCCGCTCCGCCGCCGCACTTGCAGCTGCTACTGCCGCAACTGTCGGCGTAAAGCGCGTTGCAGCCGACGTTGCATCCGCTGCAGTTGTTGAAGTCGTTGGTGAGGTTACGGCAGGCCGGCTGCGTCGAGCAGCACGTGGTGCCTAACATGGAACACTCACCCTTGCTGCCCATTCCGTCGGTGCCACCATAAGCAGAGCCGTCGGCATTCAGGCCGCAGTTGTCGGAGATGTTGTTGCATTTCTCGACTTGGCCCGGAAAGACCGATCCGTTGCCGTCGTCGCAGTCACCGCCGCCGAGCAGTCCGGCCTTGAGCGGTGGCACCACGGGCGAGCAAGCCAAGAACTTGTCGAGGTCTCCATCGGCTTCGTTTCCCGGAACCGAACCATTGCAGTCGTCATCGAGGCCATTGCAGATCTCGGGTTTTGGGCACACCGCGGTACTGGAGCAGATATACCAAGCCTTCGCTGGATCGGATGCCGACAAAGGAGCGAAACAGTTGTTCACGGCGGCATGGCAACCGACGATCGTGCCAGGTGAGCAGGTGCTGTTGGCGACGGTCGGTCCACACGGCATTCCAAACTCTTTCGTTTTGGCGCCAGTGAGATCGTCATTGCTGCCGTCACAATTGTCGTCGTGCGGCGCCTTGCTTGGGTCGCAACTCTGGAAGGCCAGCGGCTGAGTGGACCCGAAGCACTCCGGTTGTCCTTTGCCCGCGTCGGCTTCAACCTCGGTGCGGCACTTGATACGGTTGCTATCGTAGTGCGCGTTGGTCGTGAGCTGGGAGCAGACGCAGGTACCGTGGTTGTTGGCGCAATCGCCGACGCTGCTGGTGGTGCAATCGTAGATCCCGGTGCCGGCTGCATTCAACAGCGGTTCACCCAGCTCGTCGGGGTTGCCTTCGTCGATGAGGCCGTCGCAGTCGTTATCTTTCACGTCGCAGAGCTCGAGGGCGAAGGGATGCGTATTGGGATCGGTGTCGTCGCAGTCGAAGGTGCCGAAGTAACCGTCGCCGTCCTTGTCGACTGAAGCCCCTGGGCACACGGTGTCCGTCGCGCCACAGTTGGAGATGATGCCGTCGCCGCACTTGTCGGGCGCGTTGGGGAAGATGGTCGGGTTGGTATCGTCGCAGTCGGTGGCGACGCCGGCGATGGCGCAACCCGCGCCGCTGTTGGGGTAGCCGTCGCCGTCAGCATCACAGGTCGTGCTCGGGCAGCCTTCATATGCAACCCCGTTGCAGTCCGCATCACCGACGATGCCGACAGTTCCCCCGCCTTTTGGTACTGGGGCCGCTATCTTGCCGTGCATGCTGCCGATGTCATAGTACCGGCGACATGTTCCGCGCAGTGCGGCGATTACCGCCGAGGTCAACGAGGTGCCTCCCTCTTTGCCGCTGCCCAGGTTCGTCGCGCCAGTGACGGGTGTTTTTTCGCCGGTGGACCCAGGATGAATCGAGGAGTCGTAGTCATTGCAGTCAATCATCCCCGCAACCGGCTTGCAGTTGTTCATAACGTCGTCGCGCAAAAACCCGTCGCCATCGAGGTCACACGGGACGCACCCAGTACCAACCTTCCCGTCGCAGTTTTTGTCTTTGGTGTCCGCGCAGGTCTCTGGAGCGCCTGGATAGACGGTCGGATCGTTGTCGTCGCAGTCTTTACCCGCCACCACACCATCGCAATCGTTGTCTGTCGCGCATTCGGTGTCTTTGTTGCTACAGCTGTCGTCGACGCCGTTGCCGCAGCGCTGCGACGGGCATAGCATCGCGTCGCGCACGCAGCTCGCGGCTTTGCAGTTGGGATCGCCGGCGTCGTAGAAGTAGTTGATCGCCTTCTCGGTGCCGGTCTTACCGAGGCTGTAGCCGCAGCAGTTCGGCGGATCTGGGTATGGATCCATGGCATTGGCGTGGTGACGCTTGGGGTCGTTGTCGTCGCAGTCGGTGTCCGAAGGGTCGCCGTCTTTGTCGACGTCGCCGCACATGACGATGCTGCCGTTGCAGTCGGTGTCGAACATGTCGGCGCAGCGCTCTTTGGCGAACGGATTGATCTGATTGGGCATCAAGAACGTCGGCAGCGCCGGCATGGGCACGTCCGCGCAGTCGAGGAGGAACGGCGTCGCAGCATAGAGGGTCTGCGCCTCGGGTTTGGCAGCCGGCCACTTCGTCGCGTCGGGCCACAAATCGCGGTCCGCATCGAAGCCCGGGTCGACCTTGAGGAGGCGAGCGTTGATGCGTGCCGTGCCGCTGATCTTGCTGCGCCCGGCCCAGAACATCTGCTTGTCGGGGTCAGGAACGGAGCCGGCCGGCATGGTGTCGAGTGCGCCGACGAGCAAAAACGTGAACTCGCGGCCGCCGCCCCCGTCGAGAGACAGCGCAATCTTGAGCGGCTGGTCGCTCTTGGTGATGTCCGTCGGCGTGTCCTTCGCCACCAGCGAAAAGCCGCTGTGGAACACGGTATCCTGCGTCAAGTCGTCGCGGACATAGAGGTCGTAGTAGGCGGCGGGGGCGTCGCCCGAGACGGTGAGGAGGGCAGCGTCGGGGCTCTTACAGCCGGCCGTACAGCCCAGGCCCACAATCAACACAATCTGCGGAATGATCGCCAAAACCGACTTTGGCGAGGCAACGTAAGCGCGCCTAAAGTAATCCATAATCTGTGCCCCTTGGCCCCTGTGACGACCGACATGACGACCGGCCTGTCCCACACTATACCCCGTCCTTGACGCCCTTTGGAAGGGTCCCTATAGTCGGCGGCCTCATGACCGGCATCCGCGTTTTCCGTATGCACAAGACTTTGGGGACGTTGGGCGCCTTGGTGGTAGCCACCTCGCTGGTCTGCGTTGCGCAGAACGCGCGCGCACAAATGGGCCCTGGCGCCGGCGGATCGCCGCCCTCCCCGTCGAGCGAGAAGGAAGATGGCCCCGGCGAGGCCGCTCCCGAAGAGAAGGGCGAGAATCCCGCGCTTCAGCCGCTGCCGGCGTGGCCGCAACAAAAAGAAAAATCTCTGCAGTTCTTCCAGCTCAACGGCTACATCCGTTTCCGCGCCTACCTCTTCAACAACTTCAACCTCGGCATCTATCCGCAGGCGTCTGGCCCGACCTCACAGTTCCACGTCCCGGTCTCCGAGTTCGGCAGCAACGGCATGGCCACCGGCGCCACCAACGGCGCGTCGAGCTGCGCCACCCGTAGCAACTCCAACTGCCGCGAAAACAACATCACCTCCGCCGACATGCGTCTCCGCCTCGAGCCGACGGTCAACGTCACCGAGCAGGTCCGCGTCAAGGCGCAGATCGACGTCTTCGACAACCTGGTCCTCGGCTCGACGCCCGAGGGCTACTACCTGAACGGCAAGCCGGCCAGCGCCGACGTGCCGCTCGTTGCCAGCTCCCGCTCGCAGGTCGCGCCCGAGGGTGGCGTCAACGCTGTCTACTCGTCCATCCGCGCCAAGCGGGCCTGGGCCGAGGTGCGGACGCCGTTCGGCGAGCTCCGTTTCGGCCGCATGCCGTCGCACTGGGGCATGGGTATGATGGTCAACAACGGCGACTGCCTCGACTGCGACAACGGCATGAACGCCGACCGCGTCATGTTCGCCACCAAGCTGTGGGGCCACTTCGTCGCCTTCTTGTGGGACTGGGTCGCCACCGGCGCCACCACGCAGATCATCGGCGCGCAGCAGGGGCAGGGCGTCTACTACAACGCCGAGCCCCTCGACGACGTCTCGCAGTGGGTCCTCGCCCTCGGCCGCATGGACAAGCCGGAGGAGATCAAGGATAAGTTGGCGCAAGGTAAGGCTGTTTTCAACTACGGCGGCTACTTCATCTACCGTCAGCAGACCTGGGCCATGAGCACCAACCCGGCGCTCACCGGCAACACCGAGAAGTCCATTCAGGACACGCTCGTCAAGCGCGGCGCCTACGCTTTCATCGGCAACATCTGGCTGCGCCTCGACTGGAAGAAGCTGCACATCGAGACCGAAGGCGCCCTCGTCGCCGGCAAGGTCGAGAGCATTCAGGACCAGTTCAAGTCGGTCAACGGCTCGTCGCTGATCCTGTCGGGCGGCTGGTCGCTGAAGGCGCACTACAGCCTGCTGCGCGACGCGCTCAAGATCTATCTCGAGGCTGGGTTCGCCTCAGGCGACGACTCCGAAGCGGTCAACGCTGACGTCAACTTCAAGACCGCCACCCGCATCCCCGACGGCAACCGCATCGGCCGTTTCCAGTTCTCGCCCGACTACCACGTCGACTTGATCTTGTTCCGCCGCATCCTCGGCACCGTCGAGAACGCGGCCTACATCAAGCCGGGCGTCTCGTACGACATCATCGAGAACTTCGGCGCCCGCGTCGACATCATGTACGCCATGGCCCACCGCGCCGTTGGCTACCCAGGCAACTCGACCAATCTCGGCCTCGAGATCGACGCTGCGCTCATGTACAAAAACGAGGAAGAAGGCTTCTACGCCGGCCTCGTCTACGGCGTCTTGTTTCCCTTTGGCGCGCTCAGTCTCCCGTCGTCGATCTACGGCCCGATGTACGCCAAAGATGCCGACACGGCGCAGACGTTCCAGGCCCGCCTGTACGTAAAGTTCTAAGACTTCCAAGCGCTCTAGCAACAAATGTCGTAGGCCACCGATAAGGTTCTCGCATGGCCAAGCTCACCGCAAAAGCGCCCAAATCGCAGCACGTCTGTCAGGCGTGCGGTTTCACGACGCCCAAGTGGCTCGGCCGTTGTACGGAGTGCGGCGAGTATGGCTCTCTCGTCGAGGAATCGGCTCCCGACAGCCGGCGGGCGGGTGCGTTGTCGTCGCAGGGCCATCCCACGCCCATCTGCGACGTCCGCGTCAGCGACGAGCCGCGCTTGCAGACGGGCGTCGCCGAGCTCGATCGGGTGCTGGGCGGCGGCCTGGTCCCTGGGTCGCTGGTGTTGCTCGGCGGCGAGCCCGGCATCGGCAAGTCGACGCTGTTGTTGCAAGCGCTCGACGGCCTGGCCCGTCAGGGTCATCGCATCTTGTATGTCTCGGGCGAAGAGTCGATGCAGCAGACGGCTCTGCGGGCCGAGCGACTCGGCGTCAGCAACAAGAATCTACTGATCCTGGCCGAGACCGAGCTGACGCGCATCTTGACCGAGGCGGAGTCGACGCGTCCGCTGGTGCTCGCAGTCGACTCCATCCAGACGGTGCACTCGGGCACGCTCGACTCGGTTCCGGGCTCCTTGGCCCAGGTGCGTGAAGGCGCTGGCCGGCTCATGAGCTTCGCCAAGTCGAACGGCGTTCCGGTCATTCTCGTCGGTCACGTCACCAAAGAGGGCTCACTCGCCGGTCCCAAGACGCTCGAGCACGTCGTCGACACCGTGCTCTATTTCGAAGGCGAGCGGACCCAGCAGTACCGGGTGCTGCGCGCCACCAAGAACCGTTTCGGCTCGACCAACGAGATGGGCGTCTTCGAAATGCGGGCTGAGGGTCTTGCCCAGGTGCCCAACCCTTCGGCGCTGTTTTTGGCGGAGCGTCCCATCGGCGCCCCAGGCTCCGCCGTCGTCGCTGCGGTCGAAGGAACGCGCCCGTTTCTCGTCGAGATCCAGGCTTTGGTCGCCACGCCAGCGGGCATTCCCCGTCGCACAGCGCTGGGTATCGACCCCAATCGGGTATCTCTGCTCTTGGCCGTCATCGAGCGCCGAGCCGGCATCGATGTCCTTGGTCAAGACGTCTTCGTCAATGTGGCTGGCGGCGTCCGTCTGTCCGAGCCGGCCTCCGACCTCGGCGTCATCGCCGCCGTCGCCAGCTCCGCCCGTCGTCGCCCGGTAGACCCACACACACTGTGCTTCGGCGAAGTGGGCCTGGCCGGCGAAGTCCGCGCCGTCGCCAGAGCCGAGCTCCGTCTGGCCGAAGCCCACAAGCTAGGCTTCCGTCGCTGTGTCATGCCCGAGCTCAGCCGCAGTCAGCTCGAAGGCTCGACGCCGCTCGAGCTCATTGGCGTCAAAGACGTCAACAAGGCACTCGAAGCGCTCTTCTAGGCCGGAGTTGGGAACAGCTTGGCCCGCAACGACACCGCGAGCATCCCTACATAGAGATAGAGCGCCGGCAGCCAGCGCGGCACTCCAGCAAAGTCCGGATGGTGATAGTAAAACCCGCCCACCGACGACAGGCTTGCCTCGAACAGACTTCCGAACAACGCACTCAGCAACGACACGATCCAAACCCAGCGCGGTCGGCGCAGCATCAACGCCAGCCAAAACCCAACCATCAGCACCGCCAGCATCGTCGGCTGCTCGTGGCCATACGAGGTCCAAACATACGCCGTCACGAAGGCGATGAGATCGCCAGCCAGCTCCAGCCAGCTCGGCTCAGCGACGGCAGGCAGCCCCAGCCGCTGTCGCCCCAGGTCGGCCGTCCCCACCGTGACCAAGGTCGCCCCAAAGAACAGCGGCAACACCCACCAAGCCTGACTCCAGAACGCCGGCCGCGGGTAATACAACACGCCAGACGTGGCATGCAGGTGGTCGCACAGCGTCGACACCACCCCACCCACCAGCGCCAACACCACCCACTTACCGAGGTTTCCCGTCGCCGACGCGCTCAACGGGCGGGCTTACCGCCCAGCTCGAGGATGTGCTTGCGGGTGCCTTCGGCTTCTTTGGGATCTTTGGACGCGATCAGCTCCAGATACCGATTCCACTCGCGGACGGCGTCTTCGGTCCGCTTCTCGTTCTTGTACATGACCCCGAGGTCGTAGTGCGCCGCCGCCAAATTGGGATCGAGCACGATGGCCTTCTCGTACTCGACGATCGACTCCTTCACCTTTTGCTGCCGACGATAAACCGCGGCCAGGTTGAAGTGAAACTCGGCCCGCTTGGGGTCGAGCTCGATGGCCTTCAGAAACGACTTTTCCGCCTCCGGCATCGACCCCGACCCGCGCTGGGCGACGCCGAGCCCGTTGACCGCCATCGGATCTTTGGGGTCGAGCTGGACGGCCTTCTGCAGATGGGTCAGCGCTTTGGCCGGATCCTTCTGCTCTCTATAGATAGTCCCGAGCGAGGCGTGGATGGAGGCGTCGTTCGGCAAGATCTCCGAAGCCTTCTCCAGCATCGCCTTGGCCTCGTCGACCTTGCCGAGCTTGTAGTAGACGAGGCCCAGCGACGCGCGAAGATCGCCAGCCTTGGGCTGGAGCTTCACGGCTTTGTCGAGGTGGATGACCGCTTGATCGAGCTGGTTCTGACCCTTGTAGGCGAGGCCCAGCGAGTACTCCGCCGCCGCATAGTCGCCGCGCAGCTTGATGGCCTCGGTCAGCTCGGCAATGGCCTCTTCGGTCTTGCCCTCTTTGCGAAGCTGGAGGCCTTTTCGGTAGTGGATGTCGGCCTCGTCGGCCGAGGCTAGAGAGCTGTAAAGGATTGGAACCAATAAGAGAACGAGCAGGCGACGTCCCATGCCGGGAGCTTACCACAACAAGGCTATGCCCGAGGAGCGGGCAAAGCGGCCAGCGTTGTCTCGGTGAGCGCCTCGGCAGCCAGATCCATTTCCTGACCGGCATCACTCAGCTCGTCGATGACCGGCTGAAGCTCGGTCCCAAGCCGGGCCGCGTCGGCGGACCGATGATGCACGGCCGCCAAGCGCAAGCGCTCGAGCGTCGCCACCTGGTGAGTCAGTCGCGCAACCGCACGTTCCCGACCACGCCCGATCTCCTCGAGGTAGGCGAGCTGGGTCGAAACCGCCTGATGCGCCCGCTTGAACTCGGCCCGCACCGTCGCGTCTTCGGCGGCCATCATGCGCAGCTGCAGTTTCTCGAGCTCGGTTTTCAAGTCTTCGGGCTTGGTGCGCGCCGCCTCCAGCTCGACTTCGCGCCAGCGCTTGCCGAAGTTGGTCATCTTGACCACCAGGTCAGAAGCTGCCGACAGCGCCAGCGGCGCTTCCGAACCAAGCGCATGGATGGTGTCGCGATAGGCCTGGGCTGCCCGGCCCAGCAGCTGACCGATCTCGGTCTCGTTGCTCAAACCCGCGAGCTCGAGCTCGAGGGGCGGCGCCTCGACCCGGCGAAGGTGCCGTCCCACCGACGAGATGCCGACCACCGCACCAAAGGTCACGCCGGCGGTCAGCGCTTCGAGACCGGTCGGCAAGAAGTGCAGCACCTCGGTGAGGCCGAAGGCGCGGCCGATCAAAAAGCCGGTGGCGGCGCCCACTGCGCCAAGTGTTCCGGCAACCATTCGAGTACCTCGGCTCACGTCTTCCAGGCCACGAACCATCCCGACGCCGATCGCCACCGACGACAACAGCGACGACCATGGCGCCGGCAAAACTTGCGCGGCTCCCGCCAGGCAGGCCCACCACAACGCCCACATCGACGACATCAGCGTCCGCGGCATCGCCACTGCGAGACCTACTGCACCCGCCAGGAGCGCGGTTGCGATGGGTCCAGGGACGAACATTCCGACCACCGAAACCGCGCCCGCGGCCAGGGCCGTTCGGGCCACTGTCTCATGTAACTTTTCGTGATCACTGATGAAGATCGCCATGCTTGATCAAAACGCACGAGCGGGCTATCCGATCTCTCCGATGTACCTGTACGGCCATTCAGATCGACCAACCGTTTTGGACGGTGCCATGGGCACCGAGCTGATCGCGCGCGGCTACGATCCAATGAAAGGCTGCGCCGAAGCATGGTCGGTCGATCACGCCGATGCGGTTCGCGCGATCCACACCGCGTACGCCGAAGCCGGCGCCGAGGTCCTGCAGACCAACACGTTCGGTGCGCTGGCGCCGCGGTTGGCGAAGTGGAACCAGGCCGGTCAGGTCGAGTTCCTCATCGCCCGTTCGGTGGGTGTGGCGCACGAAGCCGCCAACCTTCCGGTCATCGGGAGCCTGGGTCCGATTGCGATGGATCTGGGCGAAGCCGAGATCGAAGCCGCCTATGCGCGATCGGGCGCAGCCATGTTGGCGTCGGGGGTGGATGGCATCCACCTCGAGACCCAGTGCCATCCCGGCGAGATGGCGATGGCCGTGGAGGCGCTTCGACGCACCGCGTCAGGCTTGCCGCTGATTGTCTCGGTGTCGGTGATGATTGGCGCCTCGGGCCTGGAGACGCCGATGGGCGTGCCATTTGACCGCATGCTGGCGGCGCTCGGCAAGCTGACGGGACTGTTTGACGCGGTGGGCGTGAATTGCTCGTTGGACGCCGAGCGGATCGGGCCGGCGGTCGAGCGTTTGGTGGAGCTTGGTCTGCCAGTGTGGGTCCGGCCGCAGGCCCGGAATTCGCAGAAGTGCGTCGGCGGCATGTCGTCCGAGACCCCAGACATCTTTGCCCAGCGTGCTGCGACCCTGGTGACCTTGGGCGCGCGCGCGATCGGCGGTTGTTGTGGTGTGGGGCCCGAGCACATTCGGGCTCTTCGCAAGACGATGGTTGGCGCTGAGGCGACGCCGTCGGCAGTACAGCTCAAGATGGAGGTTGGCTCATGATCTTGTTGGTGGCCGTCGCCAAGATGTTGTTGGCGGCGCTTCTCGGGAATGTGGCCTTGGTAGGCGAAAAGGGTCTGGCGACGCGGTTTGGCGA
>Ga0123338_10001329_pt1 | contig 23986 bp, 21 predicted proteins | sample grotaG_FD_89793 | JGI IMG/M metagenome (GOLD analysis project Ga0123338, IMG submission 89793) | Glacier valley bacterial and archeal communities from Borup Fiord, Nunavut, Canada, to study Microbial Dark Matter (Phase II) -... | ecosystem: Environmental > Aquatic > Freshwater > Ice > Glacier ...
AGACGGGGAACCATCTTCATTGTAAAGGAGTTTATGGAATAAAGTATAGTAATAAATAGAACTTATGAAAGAGTAAAGGCTACTTATGATTAGGGGATGTAGAATTTAGTTTTTCATTCAACGCTTAAAGGATGCTCTATCAATAGTCATAGTAAATTACAATAAAGAGTGGTATAATACATAGGGCTATCAAATATAGACAAAATATTTATTAGGAATAGCATTATAAATTAATAACATTCAAATAACATTCAAATAACATTAAACCAAGGAGTTAAGATGCAATTTAAAGAATTAAACATTATACCATCTATTTTAAAGGCATTAAGTAATGAAGAATATATTGTGCCTACACCTATACAAGAAAAGGCAATCCCGGTAGTTCTAAGTGGTAGAGATCTGCTAGGATGTGCACAAACCGGTACGGGAAAAACAGCTGCATTTGCTATACCAACACTACAACTTCTAAGTGAAGAAAAAGTTTCACATACTGCGCAACGAATCATTCGTGCACTGATTATAACACCGACAAGAGAGCTTGCACTGCAGATTTATGAAAGCTTTCGTACCTATGGAAAATACACTGACTTAAGATGTTGTGTTGTCTTTGGTGGTGTTTCTCAAAAGCCTCAGGAGGAGACATTAAAGCGAGGAGTGGATATTCTTGTTGCAACGCCCGGTAGGCTCATAGACTTAATGAATCAAAATCTAGTAGATATAAAGCATATAAAAATATTTATTTTGGATGAAGCGGACAGAATGCTCGATATGGGATTTATTCATGATGTTAAAAAAATCATAGCCAAAACTCCATCTAAAAAGCAAACACTTCTTTTTTCTGCTACAATACCACCTTCCATTGAAGAAATGTCAAAATCGCTTTTAATTAATCCGTGTAAAATAGCGGTTACACCGGTATCTTCTACAGTAGATTCAATTAAACAGTATCTGTATTATGTAGATAAGGTAAATAAAAAAGAAATTTTACTGCATATTTTAAAGGACAAATCAGTAACTTCAGCCCTTGTTTTTACCCGTACCAAGCATGGTGCTGATCGTGTAGTGCATCAATTAGAAAAAGCAAATGTTAATGCAAAAGCAATTCATGGTGACAAATCTCAAGGCGCACGCCAACAGGCACTAAACAATTTTAAAAATAAAACGCTGAGGGTGTTGGTTGCAACTGACATTGCAGCAAGAGGTATAGACATTGATGAATTATCTCACGTGATAAACTTTGATTTACCCGAAGTACCTGAAACTTATGTACATCGTATCGGAAGAACAGGCAGGGCAGGTCTAGGTGGAATCGCAATATCCTTTTGTGATTTTGATGAGAAAGAACTTCTTGTAGGTATTGAAAGATTGGTCGGTAAACCTATACCGGTGGTAAGCGATCACCCTTACCCACTGCTTAATAATTTTCCTGCAGTAAAAACTACACAACCAAGGCGTGAACAATCACAAAGAACCTTAACACCAAAGAAAAAGGTTAGAATGTCTGTGAATGGTTCTCTAAAGGAACAAAGGAGTAATTCCAAAATACCAGAACAAGGGAAAAAAGAGGTAGGCTATACAAAAAAGAAGAAAGTGTTTTTTCATAAAGGATAATAGAAAAAGGTTATCATACGAGTAATATGGAACCTGATGAAGAAAATTTATATGGAACAAGGACGAGCTGATGACTTCTGCATAGTAATACTAGAGTCATCAGCATTTTTATGTATATTAAATAATTAATTTCATTTGTATTTTTAAAATAACTAATGTAATATGAGATTACCAACTAACATTAGGAGAGTAATAATATGAAAAGCACTAGTAAAAATGGAGTTATAGTTTTTGATGAGGTTAATCTAGCACGACGTAGAATGATTACTTTATTACAAGGATACGATATTCATGTTTATGAGGCTTCCAATCCTATCGAGTTATTTAATATACTCTCCGATGAAGGTATGAATATACGTCTTATCATTATGGATATTGGTAACGATATGAATAATGGATTTGGAATACTGTCAAAAATAAAGGAAAAAAGATCGGATATTCCTGTTTTTATTTTGACTTCTAATAATAAAAGAATTGCGTTTATAAGAGGAATTGCAGAAGGTGCATCCGATTATATACTTAAGCCATTTGATGATGCGTACCTTTTACCTAAGGTACTTCGAATATTTCATAATAATCAGGAAACTGATATGCCAATTAGTACAGATACTCAATTTGTATTTGACATCCATAGTTACCTTAATACAGAGTTTAAGAAATCTCAGAAAGGAAAATATGAAATTACCGTATTATTGAGTACATTTTTTCTTCCTGTTACTGAATTTACTACAGACCTTGAAAATAAATATATAAAAGTATCAGAGCTATTTTATCAAAATTTCAAAAGTATTTTGTGGGATACAGACGTATTTGAGCATTATGGATCACAGACCTTTATTGGCATATTTCCTTATTGCGGATTATATCACATGGAGAAAATTCAAAAAAAGATGCAGGATAGTTTTGATAATGTAATTATAGGGAATAAAGAGTTAACTTCATTTCATCTAGCTATTTCAACAATTACATACCCAACGCAGGCAACAGATACGAAGGATTTATTGCTTACGTTAGGTATGAATATGAAACAAAAGATAGATGAGATGAAAAAGAAGTTAATACCACAATTAAATTAAGCAAATGATAAAACAAAAAAGGAAGGTCTATATTTATAATTAGAAAAAGTTGTACATATGATTGCTAATAAATGGACATACAGGCTTATAAATATTGACTTTCCTACATTAAAATGTTAGAATTACATCGGAAATGGTTGTGTATTTTAAGATTATTTTCAAAGATTGTGCCATAAATATTCAACTAACAATTACATAGAATCTACTAGGAAAAGAGGCTTAATTATGTATCAGACTTATAATTTATCCCACAAGGAAGCCCAATTAATGATTGGCGCAATTCAGTCCAAACTAGAAAAGGAAAATAAGGCAGCTGCGGTTGCAGTAACTGATTCACACGGCGATTTGATTGCATTTCTACGCATGGATGGTTGCCATTTGCCACCTTTGAATGTTGCTATTAATAAAGCATTTACGGCTGCACGGGAAGGCAGAAAGTCAGGAGAAGTCGGTGAATCATCACGTACAGGTGGATTCCCCATGACGAACTATGGTGACCTTCGCTACACCGGCTGGGCAGGTGGTTTTCCGATTATGCACGAAGGACAAGTTATTGGTGCAATAGGAGTCAGCGGCCTTGACGAGGAACAAGAAGCAGCCCTTGGAAATATGGCGCTTGATTTATTAAAATAATTTGTTAGTTAATATGACGGCTCTAGGTTTTTACCCTTAGCCGTCATATTTTATTACCTACAGGTTAGAGATAGTATTCAATCCTTTATATGAACATATAATATAAAGAAAATAAAATCCCGGTATAATAAATGAATAATGAAGAAAGATATAAAATAACGAGTAATGATTTTGCGGATTTACTAGTTGATGAGTTGATTCTGGAAGTGATTGAATCTACCTATTCTGATGTTTCTATTAATAGGATAAACAGTCAATATTCGGTTGCTTTTATTCCTGCAGAATATATGACTCCAAATATTATATATAACTTAGGTTATGAGACAATACCGAAATGTTATGGATTAATGTCAATTTCGGACAAGGATTCTTTTGAAATTACTGAGCCGCGCAAAGTACCTGCTAATGTTTTGAACGGGCAAGGCGTTTTAATTGGATTTGTAGATACTGGAATTGATTATAGGAACCTAGCATTTCAATATGAAGATCATACCTCAAGAATTGCAGCGATTTGGGATCAGACAATAGATAGTGATAACAACTATCCGGAAGGATATTATTATGGCACTGAGTATAGTAAAGAACAAATCAACAACGCTTTAAGAGATGAAAATCCACTTTCCGTTGTTCCTAGCACGGATGAAATTGGTCATGGCACTATGTTAGCCGGTATTGCAGGTGGATCTTATGACCCGAGAAATGGGTTTAGTGGTGTTGCAACCAGTGTAGAATTTGTAGTTGTTAAGCTAAAACCTGCAAAAGCATATCTAAAGGATTTTTTCTATTTGCCTCAGGATACCTTGTGCTATCAAGAAAATGATATTATGCTTGGAATAAACTATTTGGTACAAATTGCGAGGGAATTCAGACGCCCAATTGCTATTTGTATTGGAGTTGGTTCTTCTCAAGGGGCACATCTAGGCGATGGTATATTTAATGATTACCTATCTACTATGGGCCGCTTCGGTGATGTAGCTATTATAGTGGCAGCAGGTAATGAAGGTAACAGTAGTCATCATTATTTTGGGGAAATAGCTCCAACTATAGAATTTAATGATGTCGAACTAAACGTTGGTATTAATGAACTTGGGTTTTTTATGGAGTTTTGGGGAAATGCTCCGAACGCGTTCTCGGCTGATATATTTGCACCCACAGGTGAATTCGTAGGACATATTCCTACAATCTTTGAGCAACAGAGTACAATTTTGTTCGAATATGAAGACACAGTTATTATTGTAGACAATACGCTAGAGGATTCATTAGAAGGTGACCAGTTTATACTTTTCCGGTTTCAAAATCCCCAAAGTGGTACTTGGCGATTCAGGGTTTCTGGATTTGGAGATATGCTATCACGATTTCATATATGGTTACCTATAAATAATTTTATATCTACGGATACTTTTTTTGTTAACGCTAACCCCTATACAACAATTACCGCACCTGGGAATGAAGAAACGGTACTAACAGTGACGGCATATAATGATTTAAATCAAGAGTTATTTTATTATGCAAGCAAAGGATTTACAAAAGAAAACCATCCCAAACCAGATATCGCTGCCTTGGGTGTTGACCTATTAGCTCCTACTTTAGGTAATCAATATGCATGGAGTACAGGTACGAGTGTAGCTGCAGCACAGGCTGCCGGTGGGGTAGCTATGTTACTGGAATGGGGAGTAATTAGAGGAAATTTCATATCAATGCCCAGTGCTAAGGTAAGAAGTATGGTAACTGGTGGTGCCATAAGATTTCCTGATCTTATTTACCCTAATCCTGATTGGGGATTTGGTATAATAGACATTTCTAATTCAATTAAAATTACTAGAGTATAACTTATTGATAGAATGAGAGCGCACTTATAAATCAATCTTCTTTAGTGTTTGGTCTTGTCAACTAACACTTTTGAAGATTTATTTATAAGTGCATTTTTTATTAGTGGGGTAAAAATTAATGATTTTCCTTTATTAGTAATTGTGGTAAAATGCAAATGAATAGTTAACTCTGCTATAAAAAACACACCCTAAGTTAACTTATGTGTAATACAAGAGGAGGTTTCCAATATGGAGATAAAGTTTACTCGGTTTCAAAAAACACTCGAAATAATAGGTTTATTACTTATTATCGGCATGATTATCTTTGTTTGTGTACGTTATAGTCAGCTTCCCGAACAAATACCCGGCCACTATAATGCGAAGGGTGAGATTAACAGGTGGGGAAATAAAAGTGAAATATTTATCGTACCAATCGTAAGTATTTTGTTATATGCTTTCATAACGGTAATAGCCTTCTTCCCGGGAGCTTGGAATATCCCTATAAAGATAACAGACAAAAACAAGGAAGCCGTGTATTGCTGTGTTAGGAACTTGATTATTTTTACTAAAATTGAAATGCTGGGAATGTTTTTTTATATAACATTTTTCATGGCATATAGCAAGCCTCTTCCGGCCACTTTTTTACCAGTTATGTTAGTAACCTTATTTGGAACAATTACTTTTTCTGTTATTAGAACAATACAAATAGGAAAACTAAAAAAATGAGTATCAGTAGCTATAGAATGAATTGTTGAAACAGAGGGTTCAATTATATATGGCAAGAGAATTTGCTTACTAATTCATCTTGTTATTTAATAATATAAATCAACAAAAGAAAGGACTAGCATGGAGCGAGTAGTATTAGGAAAAACCAAAATTATTATTAATAAAAACGGATTTGGAGCACTTCCGATTCAACGAATAGAGTTGGAAGAGGCGGCAGTATTATTACGAAAGGCATATGATAGTGGAATAAATTTTTTTGATACCGCAAGAGCTTATTCAAATAGCGAAGAAAAAATTGGTTATGCTCTAAGCAATGTAAGGAATAATATTTATCTTGCATCGAAAACGATGGCTTCCAAGGTGGAGGAGTTCTGGAATCAATTAAGAACATCACTCAGTTTATTAAAAACCGATTATCTTGACATATACCAATTCCATAACCCAAGTTTTTGCCCTAAACCCGGCGATGGTACGGGGTTATATGAAGCTATGTTAGAAGCAAAGGACAAAGGCATGATTCGTCATATCGGCATTACGAATCATAGACTTCCGGTTGCAATAGAAGCAGTAGAATCAGGTTTGTATGAGACCATTCAATTTCCCTTCAGTTATTTAGCTGCCGATAAGGAAATCGAGTTGGTGAAATTGTGTAGGGAGCGTGAAATTGGTTTTATCGCCATGAAGGCTCTATCCGGTGGACTTATTACCAATTCCGCTGCAGCGTATGCTTATTTGGCTCAATTTGATAATGTGGTACCTATCTGGGGGATACAGAAGGAATGGGAACTGGACGAGTTTATTACTTTTATCGAAAATCCACCGATTCTAAGTAAGGAATTATCGGCAATTATTGAACTCGATAGAAGGGAATTAGGAGGAGAATTTTGCAGGGGATGTGGTTATTGTTTGCCATGTCCAGCAAATATTGACATTCCTATCTCGGCAAGAATGTCATTGATGATTAAACGGGCGCCGACATCCATTTACATAAGCGATGTGTGGAAGGAAAAAATGAAGAGGATTGAAGACTGTATTCATTGTGACCATTGTAAAAGTCATTGTCCTTATGGTTTAGACACTCCAAAACTTTTAGAAAATAATTGGAAAGATTATAAAAAATTTATGTAGTATTTGAAATTGCCGTCTATGCAATTAGGTTATAGCTATTTTAATAGAAATATTATTCAAGACAAGTGAATTTGTATTTTAATTCACTTGTCTTGAATTCCTCTTGCATCTTCAACAAATTGATTCGTTCGCCCCATTTTATAGGCAAGCATAATCATTTCCTGTTCTTCTTTTGTCATTATCCTGGCATATATTTTTTCAAATTGTTTTAACAGTTGATTATAATTAACTGTTTTCTTTCTCTGCCTTGGCCTACGAAAAAGAAAGGTGGGATCATAGATATTTGGTTGTAGGGAGGAATTGTATATTTTTTTAAATATCTCAGCGGTATAATAGGAATCATTAAGTGCATTATGAAATTCAAAAGGGATTGGAATACCAAGTAATTCAACAGCTGATTGAAGCCCCAGAAGGTGCTTCCCTGGAAGCTTAAAATGTGTGGAAGCAAAAGGCTGTAGGTTGAGGAACATTCTGGGTAAAAGTTTAGAATCTAGCTGATGGTATTCGGCATTTTTATATAGTCCTTTTAAATCAGACATACCCCAGGTACATAGTATAGAATCTGAGCCTCCAATAAAATCGATAAAGGACTCATAAACTTTAAAATAAGGTTCTTCCTGCAAAAGCTGCTCCGTGGTTATTCTAGTTAGATGTGTAATAAACGGACTTATGTTGGAATAAATAGTTGGTTTTATATAGCGGTTAAAAGTAGCAAGCGTAGTAAAATCCGAATTTAATTTAATGGCACCGATTTGAATTATTTCATAGAGATATTGAGATAGTCCATCTTTATTTACGACAAGAGAATTGGTTTCTAAATTCATCTTACCCGGGATCTGTAAAGAAGGTAAATCCTGATTAAATTCTAAATCAAAAATTACATAATTCATTTGAGAGTCCTTTCAACATTAAGTTCATTATATTTTTTACTGTTGCCGAGAAGATTATTCCATTATTATAAAATTTTGATACCCTAATCTGAGTATACTTCTACAGTAAAACAGCGATACATTAATCATAATATGTCTTCTACAATACTACAGTGAAATATAATTAAATATTGCTGCTATAGTAAAATAGTGAAACTGAGAAATTATTGATTACTATAGTAATAGAGTGAAATCTGAACAAGAGTATTGCTTACGATAGTAAAAGAGTGAAACCTGAGCAAGGGTATTGCTTACTATAGTAAAATAGTGGTAAAATATAGCTATTAAGTAATGCCGATAACTACTGCACAAAGCCTGCTATATTTGACTGATACATTGGATTGCAGGAGATGAAATAATAAAATAAATGTTGAAGAAGGATACCCTTGAAAATGACACATAGACATTCCAGACGACTCCTATATATTTTATTGTTCCTCTGTATGATTGCACTTATTTCCGTTCGGGTACAGCCAAATGTCAAGCCGCTTGACACCTTCTTAGAAGAACTACAAGCATCCTTAGGGAAAGCGGAAAGTATAATCGATTATGATAGAGAAGGTGCAAGTGTATATGCCCTGATCAGTAAAAAAGGGCCCTTGGAATCTGGAGAATTCTTTGTGGCATTCAGACAAAAAGAGAACGAGAAGTGGGAACGTTTCTACGAAAATGATTTTACGACGCGAAAACCATGGAAAATAGAAGTATCCGATATTGATGGTGATGGGGTAAAGGAAATCCTAACTGCAGTTAATAAGACCACCCATTTTGATCAAACAGAAAAAAACCGAATGTTTATCTTTAATTTTGATGACGAAAAGCTTTATAAAAAGTGGACGGGGTCACAGATTGCAGGCATTTGGAAGGACTTTTTTGTAGGTGATTTGGTATCAATTCCGGGTGAGGAATTGATTTTTATTGAACAAACAGCAGATGGAAAAGAAAAAATAAGTATTTATTATTGGTTTGATTTCGGATTTTTCTTACTTGCTTCCAGCGGAAGCTATCAAGACATTCAAAATGTCACCATTTTAGGAGAAAACCGTATACAGATAACAGAAAAAGAGAAACATAAGCAAAAAGCTATAATACTGACAATACAATATGGGGAGCTAGTAGAGCCTAATCAAGGATTCTAGTCTTAAAGGTTGAAATACTTTGGATATCCAATGGGAAACGTTTTAAGGAAAGAGTATAATCTGTTTACCTGTTAAGCAGGAAGAGGGGAGTATTTATGAAACGTATTTTGGCAATTATATTATGTATCTGTGTCATAATGACAGGATGCCAAAGGAATGGGGATAGTAATAACAAGAAATCAGCTACTGAGCCAAATAAGGAGCAAGACAATACTGTTAATGAGGATAAAGGCACAGGAGATAACGATGATAATGCAAATCAAAATACAGTGGGTAACACTGATGGGAATCAGGTTTCAATTTTAAAATTAAACACAGAATGGGCCTCTACTGTAACAGTCGGACTAAAAGAGCAAACCTATAGTAACCCAAATTATCAAGCTGCGGTAAAACCCTATAATATAGCAGAAGGTCTAACGAATATAGAAAACATTAGCCAATTTTCGGGATTTACCAAGGAACAGATAGCCATGTTGGAACAGAACGGATTTGTTGTTCTGCCCAGTAAGGACACCAGAATGTATTATGTATATGACAGCAATGAGTACGGCGGGGTACCGAACTTTATAACAACGGATTCCATATTACATCTGTATCACCAATTTTATGATAAGTCGCTTTTATTCATAGAAACTGACTTTTTATATGAAGACTTGGAGCTCATGACGAAGCAGATGTTGGATAAGTCTATTCAGCTTTTTAATGTGCTTGAAGATAAGGAATTAAAATCTCTACAGGAGAAAAATATCATTTATTTTTTAGTTGCAAGAATGATAATGCTTCAATCCTCTGAAATCAAAGTTGACGTTGGTAATGACGTTCTGGAGGTAGCAAAAGAAGAATACGCTTTGATTGATAAGGCAGAGGCCTATGAAAAATCGCCACTGCTTAACATTGATTTTGATTATTCCCAGTTTAAAGTAAGAGGGCATTATACAAAAAGTGAGGAGCTGGGAAGGTACTTCAAAACTATGATGTGGTTTGGAACGGTACCCATTTCATTAATTAATGATAAGAAAGAAGTTGATTATGAGAACACACTTCAAGCCTTACTCATTGCCTTTACAACATTTTTAGAATCAGAAGAAATCTGTGATGCAAAGCTCTGGTCAAATATATACTTGCCAACGGGTAGGTATGTAGGTTTATCCGATGATATCAATGTATTTACTATGAATAGCTTGCGCTTATCCGTGTTTGGTGAGAGCAATGATCCCAATATACTTAATGATGAAGCGTACTATGATAAACTTTTCGAGGCAGTAAAGGCACTTCCAGAGCCTAAAATCCAAGCGGATTTAAAGGTTTTAACGACACCGACCGATAAGCAATTTCGTTTTATGGGTCAAAGATATATTTTAGACAGCTATATCATGCAAACGTTAACCGATTCCTTTTTGAGACCAATTCCCTCAGCCCTTGATGTCATGGGCGTGATGGGTAGTAATCTAGCGCAAAATTTGCTGTTTGATGTTTACAAACCTCAGGAGAACTGGCCGGAATATGAAGAAAAATATAAAAAACTTGAGGAAGAAGTTTCTGGTTATTCACCGGATATCTGGGGTAGTAATCTATACAATGGATGGCTTTGGTCCATTCAGGAGGCAATGACAGAATTTAATGCTTCCTCCGGTATGCCATTATTTATGACAACAGAGGCATGGAGGAGGAAATCTTTAAATACCGCGCTGGGCAGCTATACGGAATTAAAGCATGATACAGTTCTTTATGGGAAACAAGCGGTAGCTGAAATGGGAGATGCCTATGAGTATGCAGATCAACAATATGTGGAACCTAATATCTCACTTTATAACAAACTGTTGTACCTCACAGATTTTACAATTAAAGTGTTGGAAGAGAGAGGCATGATAAATGAAAACTTTTTAAAAGGGGCGAAGGAGTATAAAGAATTATTATCTTTTTTGATTGAATGCTCGATCAAAGAACTTAACAATGAGACTCTGACTGAGGAAGAGAACAGACGGTTACTGTGGTATGGAGGGACGCTGGAGGATATATCAAATACGTTTATGCTAGGATTGACAGGAGATTATGCGTCAAAAGAGATAAGTGATATGCTGGTATCGGATATTGCAACCTATCAAAGCAGCTATGTTTCCTTGGGAACAGGATACTTCGACCATATCTATGTTGTCGTACCTGTTAATGGTAAGCTTTATTTATCCAGAGGAGCGGTATATTCCTATTACGAATTTGTCAGTGATACGCGCTTGACCGACGAAGAATGGTGGGGACTACAGGGAATTAAAATTAATCATGAGGAGTATTCCGATTATCCCGAATTTACTGAAGTATCCGAGACGTTACCGGATCAGCCTTTTTGGGTTGATACATTTAAAACAGACAGCAATGAGGTTTTAATTGAACCATTGGAGATCAATTGGGATAATTAACCAACCAACAATAAATCGAATCACATTGAAAATGGGTATTGCAAATTGAATGAAAATAGTGTTAAAATGTAGTTAATAGTAAAATAATTATAAGCGAAGTCAATAATATTATCTTGTTAAGAGTATATTGGGTTACAACTTCAGAGATAATAAAAACGCCGAGGAATTATTTATAATTTATATTGCTTATTACATCACGGAAGTGGTAAAATATGGATATTAGTTTTTCCAATGGAATAGTATCAAAGAAATTATGTTGCTAATACTAGCAAAATAATTCCGTTATTATAAGATGAGTTTAAACGAGAAACATAATTTGAAAACGGGAAGGCGGTGATTATTCATGGGAGATAAAAATCCAAAAAAGACACTTAAGAAGAAATCAAGTGAAAAAGCTTCTGCACAAGCCGGAACAGCAAATGTACCAAAGAAAAAATAGTTACAAAAAAATTCCTTTGAAATATAATTCATTTCAAGGGAATTTTTTATTGCTATTGTTAATTTCACTTTTCGAAAAATCAATTATTTATGGAGAATCTTTTCGGCTCTGGGAGCTCTAAGCATACTTGCTGCAGGCATGTTACTACCTAATAAAGGTTGTAAGTAATATTTAAAAGCATCTGTTACATTATTCCCCTTTTGGTTAATAAATTCATCCGGCATTAACTTGGTTTTTGCAGCTACCTCATGCAAATTAGTCATCCTATAGGCTACGGAATAATTTCCAGTTCTATGTATAGTAATGGATCCATCAATATTATGCCAAAGGGCGAACTGAGCAGCTTTTTCTCCAACTTCTCTGGCTTCATGCTGATCTACTTCCGATACACATCCCATAAAAGATCTTTGCAGGTATCCCAGTGTATCAGACCTTACTCTGTTTATTTTGAGTTTATCTTTGATTTCCTGAACAAGAAGTTCACCCAATGCACCGGTACCGGATAGTTGTAAATTACCATGGGCATCTTTTTCATTCTTAACCATCTTTGAAACAATAGGCACACCATTTTCATCCTGGATACCTTCAGAAACGGCAATGATACAACGTCCATGTTTGCCATAAATATTTCTAACATCTTGTAAAAAATCATCCATGATAAAGTGTCTTTCAGGAAGATAAATTAAATGAGGACCATCATCAGGATACTTCTGGGCAATTGAGGAGGCAGCAGTTAAGAAACCTGCATTCCGTCCCATTACAACTCCAATATGGACACCTGGTAAAGCTCTATTATCTAGATTAAGGCCGATAAAAGACTGTGCAACAAATTTAGCAGCCGATGCATAGCCCGGAGTATGGTCATTAATCATAAGATCATTATCAATGGTTTTCGGAATATGGATAGCTCTAAATTCATATCCTGAGGATTCGGCTTGCTCATTTACGATTCGTACCGTATCAGCTGAATCATTTCCCCCAATATAGAAAAAATAACGTACACCATGAGCTTTGAAAACATTAAATATTTCTTCACAGTAAGCCTTGTCCGGCTTTTCTCTTGTTGAGAATAAGGCGGAGGAAGGGGTAATTGCAACCTGCTCCAAATTGTGTGTTGTTTCCTGCGTTAAATCGAGAAAATCCTCATTGATAATTCCGGAAACTCCATTCACAGCACCATATACTTTTGTAATCTGTGGAAATTTTCTTGATTCCAGTACAACTCCGACCAAGGATTGGTTAATTACCGCAGTTGGACCTCCACCTTGTGCTACCACTACTTTTCCTTCAAGTTTCATAATAACTTCACTCCTTTGCTATTCTTTTATAATAAGATATTAATTTTAGAGTGTAACTAGATATTTACTTCTTTTAGCTTCCAAGCTTCTCGTTTAAGTAAATTATATCAGTTATTAATTTAGGTGCATGTTAGTTTATGAGCAGGTCTTTTAAAAAGTATGTATTTATATAAATAAGAGCATTTACTTGTAAATTGTACCATAAAACACTATATTATGTAAACAGCTACCTAAAATATATATTGAATTTATAACAATAAAATTAGTCTCTGGTTTTAGATATTAAATATTAAGAAGTTTGCAATATAAAAACAATTCGGTTATAATAATACAAAAGATTATAATTAATGACAAGGAAATTCAGGATAAGCGAATCGGTTGATAATTCACTTGCAGGATTATTTATTCACTAGAAATTTACCGATTCATTTGTTGCCACTAGGAGAGAATAATGAAAAAATCGAAAGGATATCTCACTGCATCAATGCTTATATTTGGGAGCTTAGGACTTTTTGTACGGGGTATCGATTTATCCTCGGGCCAGATTGCATTGGGGCGGGGAGTGATTGGCAGCTTGTTTATCTTGGCTGTAGGCTTATTGAGTAGGAAGAAATTATCATGGAAAGCTATTCGACCAAATCTAATTTTATTAATATCCTCTGGCACTGCTATTGGGTTCAACTGGATTTTTTTATTTGAGGCATACCGATATACCACTATTTCAAATGCTACCTTAAGCTATTATTTTGCACCCGTTTTTATTATGCTCTTAGCACCATTAGTATTAAAAGAACGGGCAACGCTAAAGACAGTAATATGCATTGCAGGAGCGGTCGTCGGAATGTTTTTAATAATTGGAGTAGGGGGCGGACCCGGAAAAAATCACTTATTGGGAATTGGATTTGGCCTCCTAGCAGCAGTGCTGTATGCCAGTGATATATTAATGAATAAGTTTATAAAAGGATTAGCAGGATTAGAGACTACCATAATGCAGCTAGGTACCGCCTCCTTAGTATTACTGCCTTATATACTGCTTACTGAAAAAATACAATTTACCCATATAGATAATAAATCATGGATTCTATTATTGGTAGTTGGAGTGTTACACACAGGGATTGGTTTTGTTTTTTATTTTTCAGGAATTAAAAATCTCACTGGACAAACCATTGCGGTTTTATGCTACATTGACCCGATTTCTGCAATTATAATGTCTAATCTGTTTTTTAAAGAACAGCTGACTGCTATACAGATACTAGGAGGAATCCTGATACTTGGGGCAACTTTCTTAAAAGAGTTTGACTATAAAAAGGTATACAGAAGAGGTAAAGTATGGTGGAGATCAGAGAAGCTTTAACTAAAAAAGAACGAAAGATTTTTGCGGCCTTTAATGCCAAAATGTACAGGGACATTCCACAAGCTATTCCAGATTTGATTTTGGATGAATATGATAATTTTAATCCAAAGAAAAATCCTGCTTATGATTACTGCAGCGCAAAACAGTTTTTAGCATATAAAAACGGGAAATGTGTCGGAAGAATAGCAGGTATTATTAGTCATGCAGCCAATAAGAAATGGGATGCGTTGCGGATTCGTTTTTCAAGAGTAGATTTTATTGATGACCTCGAAGTGTCCACAGCGCTCTTTCTAGCTGTTGAAAACTGGGGCCGTAGCGAGGGTTTAAACGAGATTCACGGTCCACTCGGCTTTTGTGATATGGATCAGGAGGGGATGTTAATAGAGGGCTTTGATGAAGTCGGAATGTTTATTACCATTTATAATTATCCCTATTACGCAAAGCACTTAGAAAAACTAGGCTTTTTGAAAGCGATTGATTGGTTAGAATATAAAATAAAATTACCGAAAACACCAAATAAGAGGATTGATGAGTTATCCCTAGCAGTACTTAAAAAAAATAAAATTTCACTAATTGAACCGAAAACACGAAAAGAAATAAAACCTTACATATCACAGGTTTTTTCTGTATTAAACATTACTTATAAGAATTTATATGGCACAGTTGAGATTTCTGATGCTCAGATAAAGAAATATTATAATGAATTTATTTTGCTGATTAATCCGGACTATGTGAAGCTTCTCGTAGATGAGAACAAACAACTAATAGGATTTGGACTTGCATTACCCTCGATGAACGAGGCTGTTAAGAAAACGAATGGTAAGTTGCTATTTTTAGGGTGGTATCGCATACTACGTGCTTCCTATGCCAAATCAAAGGTACTTGATTTGTACTTGGTCGGTGTAATACCTAAAATGCAAAATAAAGGTCTGACCGCTGTGCTACTCAACTCAATGACTAATTCTGCAAGGAAAAACGGTGTTGAATATGCAGAAACAGGTCCTGAACTCGAGACCAACCATCAGGTCCAGGCATTGTGGAAGCATTATGAAGTAGAACAACACAAGCGCAGGCGTTGCTGGATCAAGAAATTGTAGCCGATCAGAGATAGGAGATGTTATGCAAATTGCTTCGTTATTTGAACAACATAAGACAGTGCTTTCTTTTGAGGTGTTTCCACCTAAGAAAACCAGTCCCATAGAAACCATTTATACAACGCTCGATGAGTTAAAGGGTCTTCATCCTGATTTCATCAGTGTTACTTATGGAGCAGGGGGCAATGCCGGAGACACCGCTACCTCAGAGATAGCATCTGTTATTAAAAATAAATATGGGATAGAACCCTTAGCTCATTTAACCTGTGTCAATTATACAAAGCCTGAAATTGAGCTAATTCTTAACCGCCTTGAGAAAAATGGCATTGAAAATATACTAGCTCTCCGCGGAGATATTAACCCAGAGATTCCACCGAAAAATCAATTTAAATATGCGAGTGAACTGGTTACCTATATAAAGGGAAGAGGTGGCTTTCATGTTTCAGGAGCCTGCTATCCGGAGGGGCATATCGATTCAAGCAGTATGGAAGAAGATATTTTAAACTTGAAGAATAAAGTAGATGCAGGAGCAGAGCATCTGATTTCTCAATTGTTTTTTGATAATAGCTTTTTTTATTCCTTTTTTGAAAAGGCTAGGATAGCAGGAGTGCATGTCCCGATTGAAGCAGGTATTATGCCGGTTGTTAATAAGGCTCAGATTGAGAGGATGGTAACTTTATGTGGAGCCAGTCTCCCTTCCAAATTTTCAAAGATGCTGCAACGCTTCGAGTATTCACCGGAAGCTTTAAGGGACGCAGGAATTGCCTATGCCGTAGATCAGATTGTGGATTTGATATCCCAAGGAGTTGATGGTATTCATCTATACACGATGAATAACGCTTACATTGCAAGAAAAATCAGTGAAAGCATATCCGGTTTGATTAAGGCATAGCGGCATGACATATACTACAAGCAACTATGAAACATGTAAGATTGCGTATAAATATTATAGAAATGAGACATGATTAGGATAGTACTATAATTCAGCTTATAGGGTATCTTTTTTTATATTCCTAACAGATTTTTTCTATTAATAGATGGAAAATGGAACGAAATTTCCACATACTCGTCTATTAATTGAAGATATGCGCAAAAAGCATGCGCAGGAATGAGGTAAGTTATGAAAAAATATTTGTTATCGATCAGTCTAATTATACTATTAATTACGCTGACAGCTTGTAAAAAGGATATTATAAATGATACAACGCTACCAACGCCAACGATAAAGCCAACAGAGACGGTACCAGTAGTGACAGAAACTCCTGTTGCAACAACCCCCCCCACAAAAGAAAATACATTTACGATACAAGATTATTATCCCTTCCAAGAGGATGCGGAATATATTTATGAAGGACTCGGAAATGAATATGCTGCTATGAATGTATGGATGGATTATAATGATGCAAGTGGCAATCGAATTCAGACAAGAACGGATAATGGCGGTACAGAAACCGTAAGGGTAATTGAAATTAAGGATGGAAAATTAACTGTGATATCCTCTATCGGAGAGTGCTATTACAGAGATTATCTCTTAGATGCAGAAGTTACGAATGAGGTTGAGGTCTTACTGATGGAACCATTGGTAAAGGGAACAGAGTGGACTCTTCCGGATAATCGAAAACGCTATATTTCTAATGCGGAGGTAACAATTGAAACCCCTTTGGGCACATATCAAGCACTGGAAGTAACGACAGAAAGCACAGACAGCAAAACACTGGACTATTATGCACCGAAGGTTGGACTTGTTAAGACAATATTCCTAGCTGGCGACAGCGAAATATCTACCTCGTTAAAGGAAATTAAAACAGATACACCGTTTTCCAAATATATGGAGTTTTATTATCCTGATGAGGATGAGAAGATTTACACAGAACAAAAAACATTACACTTTCATACCAACGACAATACAGCTATAATCATTGAAAATGCAGTGAAGGAGGATACAGTAAAGGGAACTTATCTTCCCTTAATCAGCGCAGATACCAAAATTAGAGCTTTGTATTTAGGAAAAGACAGTATTGCGTATATCGATTTTTCTAAGGAATTTGTGGAGGATATGAATGTCGGTGCAAGTTATGAAACCTTAATTTTACAGTGCATTACCAACACACTCGGTAATTATTACGGAGTACAGAAGGTTATTATTACAGTAGACAATAAACCCTACGAATCCGGGCATGTTGCAATGGAAGAAGGCGAAGCCTTTACCGTAGATATGGATAAAGTTGTTAGTGAATAGCAGATAAAAGAATTAAAGTGTAAAAGCTACAGATTATTGATTAATCTGTAGCTTTTGTTTTACCAAATTACCCACAATAATTAAGAAATCTCTAAACCGAAGTCATTCAGTGTTGGTTGAACGTCCTTCATCCAGTACTTGGTATTTTTCTTTATTATTTAATATAAAAACAATAGGTTTATCTTTGCTTATAAAAGATAAATAAATCGTAGGTCGCATTATGATACGATTATGGTTTATTTATACTGTCATTATACAACAGACACATTCAGGATACTACCACATTATGAGAGTAATTGTAAAGAAAACACTTGATACATTAGAAAATACTATGAAAAGGCTATTTATAGAAGGAGGATATATTAGACACAATTGGGTTAATATAGTATAATATCTATAAAAATATGATGGGGGTCGATTAATATGAATAAATTAACGAAAGACTTTTTTAATGATAGTGAGGTGCTTTTTGTAGGTTATTCCTCAAGAAATGGTGCATACAGTAAGGGTGTATATCAAGCTTTTACAAATAATAATTTGAAGGTATATCCTTACAACACAAAGGAAAGTGCGAGTTATGATATCAAGGTATACAAAAGTCTAGCTGCGCTGCCGAGTATGCCAAAGAATGCCTTCATTCTTTTGAATAAAGAGAATACTGCAAAAGCAGTGAAACAACTGATAGAAAAAGGAATTCAGAAGATATTGTTCTATAGTGCCAAGAACGTTAGTCAGGAAACTCTCGAGGAATGTAAGAAGGCAGGGGTTGAAACGGCAGCTGGCTGCCCGATGATGATTTATGGGACAGGGTTCCACAAATTCCATGGATTACTTGCGGGAGTAAAATAAATGAAGACGTTCCCTCTTATTAGAGTAAAATGGTCCAATGAGCATAGCATGGCCGCTGTATTACTCGTCCTTGTTTTGTACCATTTACCTCAGTGGTTAGATAAACCCTCGGGTATACTAAGCTTTCTGCTTTTAGTAGCAGAAGGCTTACTTTTAGACTTAAGTTTGAATATTCTCAGGTATCACCGGATGTGGTGCTGTGTTTCAGCTGCTGTGACGGCGGCAATGATCAGTGTATTGTCTTTTGGTGTACCCTTGGGGGTAAGAATGTTAGGGGTTGCAATAGCTCTATTAGTTGGAAAGCATCTCTGGGGAGGGACAGGAAAGAATATTATTAATCCCGCGATGATCGGATTGCTGTTTATCCTGATTGTTTATGGTATCCCATATCCTTTCTTTCCGGCTTCGTTCCTGCTTATACCGGCAGCTGTTCTTAGCCTGTTATTCCTAAAAATTAGACCTTTTGCAGGAATCGGAATAATTTTGGGAATGATGAGCGCCCTACTAATCAATGGGGATTTCACCCTCTTGAATCTGCTATCGTATGGAGTATTCTTTTGGGGCGGAATTGTACTTACGGACCCTGTAACAGTAACAAGTCACCCTGTGGCTGGTTCGGCAGCAGGTTTTCTAGTAGGTTTTGCAGCTTTACTCTACTATCCACTGTCAGTTTCTATTATTATTGGAATCCTTGCGCTTAACCTATTCTCTTCTGCAGTTGAGAGCATTAATGATAAAAATATTGGAATGCAAAAATCTAAGCTAAGGATTCCTAAGCAAGTTCCATACCTACAAGATCAATCACAAATGGTTGATTTAACCGACGATAGATTAGAGCTTTCGCCTGAGGAAGAAATTGATAAATTGGAGCTATCGGCTGATGAAATTCTAAGCCGGATTAAAAATAATGAGGTATTTGGTATGGGTGGGGCGGCATTTTCCACCTACCAAAAGTTGATGACCGTTCTGACAGCAAGGGAAAGTCAAAAATATCTTCTTATCAATGGGGTGGAATGTGACCCGGGCCTAATTCATGATTATTGGCTCTTACGTAAATATCCCAACGAGATAACGAAGGGGATAGAGCTGCTCTGTAAATGCATCAACTTTTCAGCCGTTCATCTGGCGGTAAAAGATTTAGACAGACTAGAATTTTCTAATAATATAAATACACATAAAGTCCTGGATTATTACCCAATCGGCGCAGAAAAGATACTGATAGCCAATGTTCTGAAAAAGCAGATTGAATACAATCAAATTCCTGCAGCCTGCGGAATATTGGTGTTAAATGTACAAACTATATATGCAATTTATCAAGCAGTAGCTAGGAATAAACCTGTAAATACCAGATTCCTGACTGTTGCAAATCTTAAAACAAAGAGTGCTAAAGTAGTGAGGGTAAGGCTGGGGATGAAATTACGCGAAGTAATGGAGGCAATGTATCCCGGTGTCATCAATGTCTTTGCAGGCGGTGGGTTAATGCAGTCCTACTTAGCTGAGGAAGAGGCCGTAGTCGACAAAAATATAAACTTTATTGCAACCTCCGTATTTCCTAACTATAAGGAATCACCGCAGTGCTCTAAATGTGGTAATTGCGTCAGAAACTGCCCTGTCGGATTAAAGGTTAACTTAATTGCTGACTTAGTGGATCAGGGGAAATTAAGTGAAACTAAGAAATATTTTGCCTTTGAATGTATCAGTTGTGGCAGCTGCAGCTATTTGTGCCTGGCTGGAAGAAATCTATCAGACAGGGTAAAAACCGCAAAAGAAGCAACGAAATAAGGCTTAGCAGTATATAGAGAAGCATACAGTTAAATCAACTTGCGCTTTACAAAGGGTGCTTTTATGAATCTCCACGTGGATTTTGTATTGGTCAGCCATACTAAATGGGCATCATTTTTAGTGTTATTCAACATTCCGGGTACAAAAAAGGCGGCAACCGTTTCAGGCTTATCAGCCAGTGTATTGAATATGAATTTGAAACTTTTATCTTTAATGACAGGAGATTCTTCGCCCTCCGGTGTCTTGGTAATGAAATCGGTCAGCATCATGCCTGGAGAAAGTCTCCCTGCCTTCACCGTGGTACCCTTCAGTTCCTTAGCAAGCCCTCTTGTAAAATAGGTTAACGCACGTTTGGTAGTGCCATAAAGAATGGTTTTAATCTGTATCATATCATTGGAGCCTAAACCTTCCATATTCCAGATCTGTCCGCCACCTTGCTGGAGCATATTCATCGCCGCTACCTGGGAACCATAAATCATTCCCTTAAGATTAGTATCAATTACAGCATCAACATAAGCATCTATGGTATGATAACTAAACTCATGTGGGCAATTCTGTCCCGCATTATTAATCCAGAGGTCAATCCGACCCCATTTTTCTGAAGCTAACTTCCAAAGAGCTTCTAAATCACTTTTGCTTTGTACATTACAGGGAATATAAAGATACCTATCAGCATCTTTAGCCAACTCTTTACTCAATGCAACAGAGATTGATTCGCTTCTGCCCGTAATAGTAACATTACAATCTGATATTAAAAATTCTTTTGCCATTGCCAGACCGATACCCCGTGTACCACCGGTAATAATAACATTCTTCATTATTTCACCAAGCCTTTCCTGGAGCAAATACACTTACTGCTTAAAAGGCGCAAAGCGGCAGTGTGACAGACTCCTATTATATTTATAAAAAGATAAAAGTTTTCATGACTTTATATAGCATAATTATACTCCAACTACATCAGCTGACAAGATAAATATAAAGTACTTTGAGTATTTGATTTGTAAATTATGGACATATTAACTAACAGATTATTATTAAATATACTAATTTGGAGGTTGATTATGTCAGAACAAATTTTAGAAAGACCCAAAGGCCGTGTAAGCTATCATGATTCAGTGGAAGAGATGCTGATAAGGATAAGGGAGGACGGCCTTTCAAGTGTATTTTCCAGGTGGGACGAACAGGAGAAAATACGTTGTAAGTACTGTCTGCAAGGATTAAGCTGCCAGTTATGCACCCAAGGACCTTGCCGAATTAGTGATAAGGCGGGAGCAGTGAAAGGAGTCTGTGGTATCGGCCCCGATGCAATGGCGATGAGGAATCTATTGATGAGAAATATCATGGGTGCAGCCACCTATGGTCACCATGCCTATGAAGCGTTTCGAACCCTCAAGGCAACGGGAGAAGGAAAGACTCCGTTTAAAATTACCGATGCCAGCAAATTAAAATGGATGTGTGAAAAGACCGGAATTGATACAAATCAAGATAACAACCAATTAGCGATACAACTAGCTGAACTACTTGATAGAGAAATGAAGATAAACCCCGATCAGGAGAGTATTATGGTAGAGGCCTTTGCTCCAAAGAAAAGAAAACCGTTATGGAGAGAGCTTCACCTATACCCTTCCGGTGTTCAACACGAAGTGGAAAACAGTATTGCAAGTTGTCTGACCAATGTGGACGGGGATTATGTATCCTTAGCAAAAAAGGCTCTGCGATTAGGAATATCTACGATTTATACTGCCCAAATCGGATTAGAAATGACGCAGGACATCCTATTTGGAACACCTTATCCACATGAAGTTGATGTAGATATGGGAATTATGGATCCTGATTATGTAAATATTGCATTCAATGGTCATCAACCCTGGATTGGGGTGGCAACTTTACAAAAAGCAAAGAAGCAAGAGTATCAGGAAATGGCTAAGAAGGCAGGCGCAAAGGGCATTCATATTGTTGGTTCCATCGAAACCGGACAGGAGATGCTTCAGAGATTTGAGGTGGATGATGTATTTGTTGGTCTAATGGGTAACTGGCTTTCCATTGAACCGTTTCTAGCCACTGGTACCGTAGATGCGCTTGTAATGGAAGAAAACTGTTCACCTCCGGCCATTGACCAATATGCTGAAAAATATCAGGTTGCACTTGTCAGCGTCAGCACGATTATCGGTGTTCCGGGAACAGAGCATGAAATGCCTTATTATCCCGCAAAAGCAGATGAGATGGCGGAAAGCTGTATTAATATTGCAATTGAAAACTTCAAAAAGAGACATGATAAGATTAAGCCGATGGTTCCAAAGCACACAATGAAAGCAATTGCCGGATTTTCAACGGAAGCAGTTTTAAAGGCAATCGGAAATGATCTGAATGTTCTCGTTGATGTGATAGCAAAGGGACAGATTAAAGGAGTAGTTGCTCTCGCAAACTGTTCCACTTTAAGAAACGGTCCCCAGGATTGGAACACCGTTAATCTTACAAAGGAACTTATTAAAAGGGATATTCTAGTTGTTGCCGGAGGCTGCGGCAATCATGGCTTGGAAGTAGCCGGAATGTGTAACTTGGATGCGATAGAAATGGCGGGAGAAGGACTAAAAGGAGTATGCAAAGCGTTAAGTATACCACCAGTATTAAGTTTTGGAACCTGCACAGATACAGGAAGAATATCTATGCTGGTAACTGCTCTGGCAGATCATCTTGACGTGGATATCTCTGATTTGCCGATTGCTGTGACAGCACCGGAGTGGATGGAACAAAAAGCAACGATTGATGGCTTGTTTGCGGTAGCTTATGGAGCATATACCCACCTTTCACCGACACCTTTTATTACGGGAGCACCTAATCTGGTGAAGCTTCTTACAGAAGATGTAGAAGGGCTAACAGGTGGAAAGGTAGCGTTAGGGGATGAACCTGTCCAGGTTGCCGAAGATATTGAAGCCCATATCTTAAAGAAAAGACAAAAACTAGGTCTTTCATAAGTAGGGATACCATTGTAAAGTGCTTTCAACTAATTATGATAAAATACTAAGGAGGTTACAAGATGAAATTTTGTTGGAGTACCATATCGGTAAAGAATATGGAGGAGTCTTTACATTTCTATAAGGAAATTGTGGGACTTAAGGAAATTAGGAGATTCCCAGCCGGACCAGGAGTAGAGATTGCATTTTTAGGAGAGGGAGATACCCAGATTGAATTAATCTTTGATGAAAAAAAGAAAGAAATCAATATTGGATCTGATATTTCCTGGGGGTTTCAAGTAGAATCAGTAGATAATAAGATAACAAGTATTAGGGAAAAGGGTATTGATGTTCAAGATGGTCCTTATCAGCCGAATCCCCATACCAGATACTTCTTTGTACTGGATCCAAATGGTTTAAGAATTCAATTTGTAGAAATGATGTAGTATACTAAAATCTCCTATGATAGTATATTAAAATATATTTACAAACCGTAAGGGATAAGTTATAATC
>Ga0123338_10001333_pt1 | contig 23965 bp, 24 predicted proteins | sample grotaG_FD_89793 | JGI IMG/M metagenome (GOLD analysis project Ga0123338, IMG submission 89793) | Glacier valley bacterial and archeal communities from Borup Fiord, Nunavut, Canada, to study Microbial Dark Matter (Phase II) -... | ecosystem: Environmental > Aquatic > Freshwater > Ice > Glacier ...
GTCATCACGACCGGGTTGGTGACGATCAGCATCGTCATCGCGCCGGTGCCGAGCACCATGTTGCGCAGACCCATCGACAGGCTGGAGCCGACGACCGTCTGCACGAGCGTGGTGTCGGTCGTCAGCCGCGACAGCACCTCGCCGGTCTGCGTGGTCTCGAAGAACTCGGGACTTTGCGTCACCACGTGCGCATAGACGGCGTTGCGCAGGTCGGCCGTCACGCGCTCGCCGAGCCACGTGACCATGTAGAAGCGCAGGGCCGAGAACAGCCCGAGCGACGCACCGGCGGCGAACAGCAGGAAGAAGTGCTCGCGCAAGGCCATCACCCGCGCGCCGGGGTCGGCGGCTATCAGCCCCTGGTCGATCAGCGACTTGAGCGCCACGGGCAGCACCAGCGTGCTTACCGCCGACAGCACCAGGAACACGCCGGCCCACGCGATGCGCCCGCTGTAGGGCCGCAGGAACGGCGTCAGTCCGCGCAGCGAACCGACGGTCAGCGCTGGCGCTGCGGGCGAAGGCGCGGCGGCCGGTGCGGCGGGTGGCGAGGGCATGGAAGCGGCGTTGGAGGACATGATGCGAGTGTAGGCGAGCCCCTTGGCGTGGCGCCCTGGCCGGGCCGCGTGGGTCACCCGCCTTGACAATATTTGCATAGGCAAGTATATTGGCGACATGAGCCATCCTGTGATCGCGTCTACCGCCGCGCCCCCGCGAACCGCCGCATCCGCCGAGTTGTACCGCGCGGGCGACTACTGCGCCGAAGAGAGCGTGGGCTACTTGATGAAACGCATCGTGGTGTCCATCGTCCACCAAGCCGACAAGAAGCTCGAGGTGCATGGCTTGACGAACGCGCAGTGGGGGCCGTTGCTGAAGATGCGCAACAGCGGGCCGGCCACCGTGGTCGAGTTGGCGCGCTGGTGCGTGGTCGACGCCGGTGCGATGACACGGTTGCTCGACCGGCTGGAGAAAAAGGGCTTGTGCAAGCGGGTTCGCTCGACCACCGACCGACGCGTCGTGCAAGTCGAGCTCACACCCGAAGGCGAGGCTGCCATCGCCGAGGTGCCTGCGGTGTTGGCTGACGTGTTGAACGCCCACCTGGCCGGGTTCTCGAAGAGCGAGTGGCTCGCATTGAAGAGTTACCTGCGGCGAATGGCGGCCGCGGGCGAGGCGATGCGCGATGCGGCTTGATGTGCGGGTAAATACCCCTTCGCCGGCGCTCCCATCATTTTTCCAGAATACTTGCCTAAGCAAATGAAGCCCTATCAACTACCAATCCAGGCGGCCGCAGCTGCAGACCCCCACGGCGGCTCATGCCCTGGCGTTCGCGCCGCCGTACCCACGCTCACGGCCGTGGCCATTGCGCTCGCCTCAAGCGTGGTGCTTGCGCTCGCCGGGTGTGCCAGCAGCGCGGGCATCGAACCGACAGCGCGACTTCAATCCCCGGCCGGGTTGGGCGCGGCTGTGGCAGCCGGTGCCGGCATCACCCCGGCGCTGGCCGTCGACTGGTGGCGCGCGTTCGGTGACGCTGCGTTGAACGACCTGATCGAGCGCAGCCTGGCCGACAACCCCGGCTTGAAAGTGGCGCAGGCGCGGCTCGCCCGCGCCGAAGCCGCCGCCGGCGGCGCCAGGGCGAACGCCGGTCCGCAACTGAACGGTTCGTTCGATGTGTCACGTCAGCGCTTCAGCGGCAACAGCATCTACCCGCCGCCGCTCGGCGGCTCGATTCGCACGCTCGGTACGGCGCAAATCAGTGGCTCGTGGGAAATCGACTTCTTCGGTCGCAACCGCGCTGCCATCGAAGCCGCGCTCGGCGCGCAGCGCGCCGCCCGCGCCGATGCCGCTGCGGCCCGCGTGCTGCTGGCCAGCAACGTGGCGCGCAGCTACGTGCAGCTGGCGCGGCTGGTCGAACAGCGTGGCGTGGCGGTACGTTCGCTGAAGCAGCGCGACGATGTGCTTGCGCTCATCAAGCAGCGCGTGCTGGGCGGGCTCGACACCACCGTGGAGCAGCGCCAGGGCGAAGGCGCGCTGCCCGAATCGCGCCAGCAGATCGAAGCGCTCGACGAGCAGATCACGCTGACCCGCTATGCGCTGGCTGCGCTCACTGCGCAGGCGCCGGATGCCCTGGACGGCCTCGCGCCGCACCTGGCCAGCGTGCAGGGCGTGCCCCTGCCGGCGGCGGTGCCGGCCGACCTGCTGGGCCGCCGCGCCGACGTTGCGGCGGCGCGCTGGCGCGTCGAAGCGGCGGGTAGCGACGCGCAATCGGCGCGCGCGCAGTTCTATCCGAACATCAACCTGACCGCGTTCATCGGCCTGGCCAGCATTGGCCTGGACCAACTCGTCAAGTCGGGCAGCGAACAGTACGGCGCCGGCCCGGCGCTGCGCCTGCCGATCTTCGATGCGGGCCGGCTGCGTGCCAACCTGCGCGGCAAGACCGCCGACGTCGATGCTGCCATCGAGAGCTACAACGGCACGGTGATCGATGCAGTTCACGACGTGGCGGATCAGATCGCGTCGCTGCGTTCGGTCGAGCGCCAGCAGGCCGAGCAGGTGCGCGCGCAGGCCGCAGCCGAGTCGGCGTACGACCTGTCCGCGCAGCGCTACAAGGCCGGCCTGGGCAACTACCTCACGGTGCTCAATGCCGAGGGTGCGGTGCTGAGCCAGCGCCGCCTCGCGGTCGACTTGCGGGCGCGTTGGCTCGACAGCCAGATCGCATTGGCGCGCGCGCTCGGCGGCGGCTATTCGGCGGCCGCCGACACCGTTGCCACTGCCGAACCCCAGATTCGCCTGGCCCGCGCCGCGCAGTGACGCGGTGCCGGCCCCCCTACCGAATTCCCGGAGCCATTCAATGACCACCCCCACCCCCGACGCCGCGCCCGCCGGCAACCCGGCACGCAAGAAAGCACTCGCCGTCGTGGCCGCTGCGGTGGCGGTCGCAGGCATCGCCTACGGTGCCTATTGGGCTCTGGTGATGAACCACTTCGAGACCACCGACAACGCCTATGTGCAAGGCAACGTGGTGCAGCTGACGCCGCAGGTGAGCGGCACAGTGGTGGCCATCGGCGCCGACGACACCGACCACGTGAAGGCGGGGCAGTCGCTCGTGAAGCTCGACCCGGCCGATGCCCAGGTGGCCCTCGACCAGGCCGAAGCGCAGCTCGCACAGGCGGTGCGCGAGGTGCGCACCCTGTTCGCGAACAACAGCACCCTGAAAGCGCAGATTGCCGCTCGCGAAGCCGATCTGGCGCGCACCCAGAGCGACGTGGCCCGCGCGCAGGACGACGTGGCACGCCGCACCCCGCTGCTGGCCACTGGCGCGGTCGGCAAGGAAGAGTTCAATCACGTCACCGCGCAATTGGCGGTTGCCAGGAGCAGCAGCGCTGCGGCGCAGTCGGCCGTGCAGGCCGCGCGCGAGCAACTGGCGTCGAACCAGACGCTGACCGACGGCGTGGCCGTGGACCAGCACCCGAACGTGCTGCGCGCGGCGTCCAAAGTGCGCGAGGCGCACCTGGCTTTGCAACGTGTCGACCTGCTGGCGCCGGTCGATGGGTACGTGGCCAAGCGCAGCGTGCAGCTCGGCCAGCGCGTGCAGGCGGGGGCACCGCTGATGTCGGTGATCGCGCTGAACCGCGTCTGGGTCGAGGCCAACTTCAAGGAGAGCCAGTTGCAGAGCCTGCGCATCGGCCAGCCGGTGACGCTGCAGGCTGACGTGTACGGCAAGAAGGTCGAGTACCGAGGCAGCATCGAAGGTCTGGGCGCAGGCACCGGCTCGGCCTTTGCCTTGCTGCCGGCGCAGAACGCCACCGGCAACTGGATCAAGGTGGTGCAGCGTGTGCCGGTGCGCATCTCGCTCGATGCGAACGAACTGGCCGCGCACCCGCTTCGCGTGGGCCTGTCGATGGACGCGAAGGTCGACGTGAGCAACACCAGCGGCGCCATGCTGGCCGATGCCTCGCGCGCCCCCGGCGCAAGCGAGACGCGCGTGTTCGAGCCCGCCAATGGCGCCGCCGACGCGGATGTGCGCCGCATCATCGTGGCCAATGGCGGCACCGTGGGAAAGGCGGGTGCCGTGGCCGCGCTGCGGAGCAGGCCAGACGCGCGCGTGCAGGCTGTGGCTCCGGCCGACGCAGCGGCTGTCGCGCGCGTGGCGGCGAGTTCCACGGCGGTGGTTTCCGACACCCGCTTGAAGTGACCCGCGAAAGCTGAAGCGCCATGTCGTCGCCTTCGATCACAGCGTCCGGCGCGGCGCTGCCTCCGCCGGCATCCGCCCAGGCGCCGCAACCGCCGAGCGCCGCACCCAAGCCCGGTTTCGCGCCGTTGACCGGCAGCCAACTCGTGCTCGGCACGGTGGCGTTGTCGCTGGCCACCTTCATGAACGTGCTCGACACGTCCATCGCCAACGTGTCGATCCCCGCGATCAGCGGCGACATGGGCGTGAGCCCCTCGCAAGGCACCTGGGTCATCACCTCGTTTGCCGTTGCCAACGCGATCTCGGTGCCGCTTACCGGCTGGCTCACGCAGCGCTTCGGCCAGGTGCGCCTGTTCACGGCGAGCGTGCTGCTGTTCGTGATCGCGTCGTGGCTGTGCGGCCTGGCGCCGAACATGCCGATGTTGATCTTCTTCCGCGTGCTGCAAGGGCTGGTCGCCGGGCCGATGATCCCGCTGTCGCAAACGCTGCTGCTCGCCAGCTACCCGGCCGCGAAGGCCGGTACCGCGATGGCGATGTGGGCCATGACCGTGCTGGTCGCCCCCGTGGCCGGGCCGCTGCTCGGCGGCTGGATCACCGACAACATCTCCTGGCCGTGGATCTTCTACATCAACGTGCCGGTGGGGCTGATTGCGGCTGGCCTGACATGGTCGATCTACCGCACCCGCGACCCGGGGCCGAAGCGCGTGCCGCTCGACCGGGTCGGCCTGGTGCTGCTGGTGCTGTTCGTCGGCGCCATGCAGATCATGATCGACAAGGGCAAGGAACTCGACTGGTTCAACTCGGGGCAGATCGTCGCACTCACGGTGGTGGCGGTCGTGAGCTTCCTGTTCTTCCTGGCGTGGGAGCTCACCGACAAGCAGCCCATCGTCGACCTGCGGCTGTTCGCACGGCGCAACTTCGTGCTCGGCACCTTGTCGTTGTCGGTGGCCTATGGCCTGTTCTTCGGCAACGTGGTGCTGCTGCCGCTGTGGCTGCAGCAGTACATGGGCTACACCGCCACGTGGGCCGGGTTGGCGACGGCGCCGGTCGGGATACTGGCGATCGCGCTGTCGCCGTGGGTCGGCAAGAACGTGGGCAAGATCGACCCGCGCAAGCTGGCCACGGTGGCCTTCGTCGGCTTCGGCATCGTGCTGTGGATGCGTTCGCACTTCAACACCCAGGCCGACTTCATGACCATCCTGATCCCCACCGTGTTGCAGGGTGCGGCGATGGCGTTCTTCTTCATTCCGTTGCAGGCCATCGTGTTCTCGGGGCTCACGCCCGACCGCATGCCGGCGGCGTCGGGCTTGAGCAACTTCGTTCGCATCACTGCCGGCGCAGTCGGCACGTCGCTCTTCACCACGCTGTGGGAGAGCCGTGCCGCGCTGCACCACGCGCAGTTGTCGGAGAGCGTGAATCGCGGCAACGCCACGGCGGTGCAAACGCTGAACCAGCTGGCCGCCAGCGGCTACACGCCGGAGCAGGCGCTGGCGACCGTGAACCGCATGCTCGACCAGCAGGCCTACACGCTCGCCGTGACCGACGTGTTCTACCTGTCGTCGGTGCTGTTCTTCGCGCTGCTGGTGCTGCTCTGGGCCGCAAAGCCCAGGCCCGGCGCGGCGGCGGGTGGGGGCGGGGCACACTGAAGAAATGCTTCACCGCAGGTGAATGAATTGCTCTCCACTACATCCGAAGCGCCCCCGCATAGCCCGTGAGTTCGAGGTAGCCCAGACCGATGCGCGCGCCTGAGTCATCGAGCAGTTCACTCAAGCCTTCCCAGTAGATCGCACCGGTGCTGGTGCGGCTGTCGAGTTCCTGGTTGTCGAGCAGTGCACGCACCTTGAAGCGGCCGTCGGGCGTGGTCACGCGCCATTCGACCGGGTACTGCGCGCGCGATGCCGGGCTCACCCACATGCGACCGGGGGTGAACTGAACTTCGGCAGGCGCATAACTTCGCGCCAAACCGCCGGCACGCCGGAAGCCGCCGCCTGCGTACAGCGTGCTGCCGTCGGCGCGGCGCATGCGGAAGGCCATCAGCGCGCTGCCGTCGAGCAGGTTCATGCCGATCCAGTCCCAGCCGACGGCCTGCGGGTCCATGTAGGCATCGCTCCACTCGTGGTCGAGCCAGGCACTGCCTTGCACGTCGACGGGCTTGCCATCGAGCGTCAGCGTGGCCCGCACCGCAAGCTGCGGCTCGCTGTAGTAGCGGCTCGTCTGTGGCGCCAGCGGCCCCTTGCGCGACAGGCCGGCGTCGCCTTGCAGCATCACCGGCTGGGTGGGTGTGAAGCGCGCGTCGAGCGCGAACCCGGCACCGTCGCTCGCCACCACGGCGTGGTAGCTGGCGCCCGGCACGGCGGCACTGCGCTTGAGGCGCCAGTCGCGCAGCACCACGTCGGTGTCGCTCTGGCTGGCCTCTGCAATACCGAAGCCGCTGCGGGCGATGCGCTGGTCGTGGCGCAGGCGCTGGCCGGCAAGGTCGGTGACGGCCGCGTGCGCGAACAGCAGCTCGGTGGCGGTGAAGCGGCTCGCGACCGCCGTGCCCGCGCTGGCCGCATTCAGCACGGCCGGGGCGCCGTTCAGGCCCGTGCCCGAGCGGAAGAACGTGACCTGGAAGCCCCAAATGCGCGCGCCTGCGGCCAGGTGGCCGGTCACGTACCACCACTCTGTGCGGCTGGCGGTGTGGGCGCCGAAGTCGGCCGGGAACTGCATGGCGTCTGGCGTGGCGCCATCGGCCCGACCGGGCACTGCGGCGCCAGCGGGGCCGCGCAGGGCGGCGCCTGTGGCCATCGAAAGAAGAAGTGCGCGTCGGTCCATCGGCATCAAGCATCGCACAGCGCTGGCAGACAATCGCTCGCATGGCCAAACCTGCCCCCCGCCTGAGCCCGGATCAGATCCAGGCCGTGATCGCCACCGCGTGGGACGACCACCCGCCCTTCAACGCGGTGCTGCTCCAGCACGGGCTGAACGAAGGGCAGGTCGTCTCGCTGCTCAAGCGCGAACTCACGCCGAATGCCTACAAGGTGTGGGTTCAGCGCGCCGGCACGCAGCGCGGCGCGCCGAGCCGCGCCCGCAGGCGCTGACCCGCGTCATCAGGGCGAGGCGCGGCCGGCGTTTGTGCGAGTCATTTCGAACCCTTGGCGAATACCCTGCGACCGCTTTTCTTCACGCTCTGACTCCGGCTTTGCCCTATGGTCACGCGCCCGGGCTTGGGCCCAGACTGCTCGCGCAGACCGCGCCCTCACACTTCAGGAGAAACAAGATGCGTCGTTCCTTCATCTGGTCCGCAGCCACGGTGGCTGTCGTGACGCTCGCTGCCTGCGGCAGCATGGCCACGCGCAACCCGATGACGTTCTTCGTCACCAGCGTCGGCGCCGGCAAGGGCGCTGACCTCGGCGGCCTCGCAGGGGCCGATGCCCATTGCCAGACGCTGGCCAAGGCCGTCGGTGCAGGCGGGCGCGACTGGCGCGCCTACCTGAGCCAGCAAGAGACCACCACCGTGCGGGCCATCAATGCCCGCGACCGCATCGGGCGTGGCCCGTGGCAGAACGCCCAGGGCGCGGTCGTGGCGACCGACGTGGCACAACTCCACGGCAGCAACAACCTGACCAAGGCCACGGCGCTGAACGAACGTGGCGAAGTCATCAACGGCCGGGGCGACACGCCCAACACGCACGACGTGCTGACCGGCACGCAGCCCGACGGCACGGTGATCGCCGGCGACGTGAACAGCACCTGCGCCAACTGGACGCAAAGCGGCGAGGGCTCGGCGATGCTCGGCCACCACGACCGCCAGGGCCTGAAGGACGACGTGCCCGCGAAGTCGTGGAACTCGTCGCACCTGTCGCGCGGCTGCAGCCAGGAGGCGCTCAAGTCAACCGGCGGCGCGGGCCTGTTCTACTGCTTCGCGGCGAACTGAGCTGCCTGCGGCGCAAACTTTTTTGCGCCGCATGTCGAAATGGCTTCGGGTCGGACGACATTGTCATGGTGGCGCATGTTGCCCACCGCAACCTCGAAGGGGAACGACGATGAAGTACCTGTTGCTGATCGCGACCGAAGAAGCGGCCATGAAGGCCATGACTCCCGCCGACATGAGCCCGATGATCGCCGCGTACACGGCCTTCAGTGAAGCCATGGTCAAGGCCGGCGTGATGGGTGGCGGCGAACGCCTGCAGCCCACCGCCACCGCCACCACCGTGCGCGTGCGCGGCGGCAAGACCGAGGTGCTCGACGGCCCCTATGCCGACACGAAAGAGCAACTCGGCGGCTACTACGTGATCGACGTGCCCGACCTCGACGCCGCGCTGTCCTGGGCGGCGCGTTGCCCGGGTGCCAGCCACGGCGCGGTCGAAGTGCGGCCGATCCAGGCGATGTGAGCCGCGCGCCCTACCTCGTTTCGTCGGCCGGGGCGCTCGACGAGTCGAGCCGCGCCGCCGCCGAGGGCGCGGCGCGCAGCAGCTACGGCCGGCTCGTCGCCTTCCTGTCCGCCCGTACGCGCGACGTGGCGGGTGCCGAAGACGCGCTGGCCGATGCCTTCGAGGCGGCCCTGCGCGAGTGGCCGATCACGGGCGTACCGCAGTCACCGCAGGCCTGGTTGCTGACCGTTGCGCGGCGCAAGCTGGTCGATGCAGCGCGCCGCCGGCGCAGCGGCGAGGCGGTGGCCGACACATTGCAGGTGATCGACGGCATCGTCAGCGAACCGGCCGTGGACGACAGCCTGCCCGACGACCGACTGGCGCTGATGTTCGCGTGCACGCACCCGGCCATCGAGGCCTCGGCGCGCGCCCCGCTGATGCTGCAAACACTGCTCGGGTTCGACGCCGCGACCATCGCGTCGGCATTCCTCGTGTCGCCGGCCACGATGGGGCAGCGGCTGGTGCGCGCGAAGGCCAAGATCCGGCAGGCGGGCATCCCGCTGACGGTGCCCGAGCGCGGCGAACTGCCCGACAGGCTGGCCGCGGTGCTGGCCGCCACGTACGCTGCCTTCACCGAAGGCTGGGCCGATGCGGCCGGCGCCTCGGTGCGGCGCCGCAACCTCGTCGATGAAGGCCTGTGGCTCGCGCGGCTGCTGGCCTCGCTGCTGCCCACCGAGCCCGAGGCGCTGGGCCTGCTCGCGCTGATGCTCTACGCGCAGGCGCGCCGCCCGGCACGGCGTGATGCGGCGGGTGACTATGTGCCCCTGGCCTTGCAGGATTCGCGCTTGTGGGACAGGGCCTTGCTCGATGAAGCCGAGGCCTTGCTGCACCTTGCCAGCACGCTGGCTCGGCCCGGCCGCTACCAGCTTGAAGCGGCGGTGCAGTCGGCCCATGTGGCACGCCGTATCAGCCACCGCACTGACTGGCCGGCGATCGTGGGCCTATACGACGCGCTGTGGCACATCACTGCCTCGCCGGTCGTGGCAATCAACCGCGCGGTGGCACTGGCCGAGGCCGGTGATGCCGCCGCCGGCCTGGCCGCTCTGGACGCGTTGACGGCAGAGCCGCGCCTGCGCGACTACCAACCGTACTGGGCCGCGCGTGCCAGCCTGCTTTCACGCACCGGCCGTCTTGATGAAGCGCGCGAGGCGTATCGGCTGGCCATCGGCCTGGCGACCGATGAGGCCGTGCGCAAGTACCTGCAGGGCTGCTTGCTCAAGCTCTGAACGCCCGTCGCTGGCTTGCCTCACGGCCCCGAGCGCAAGTCGCCCAGCAACTTGGTCTTCAGACCACGCCGCAATGCCTTGCCGCTGGCACTCAACGCATAGCGCTCGTCGAGGGCCTTCAGCAAGGCCGGGTCGAGCCCGGCCTCGCCACCGTGACGCAGGCCGACGAAGTACAGGTCGTAGCTCACGTAGTTGACCCAGCAGTGCCAATCGGCCAGCCAGCCGGCGAGGTTCACGCCGGCCTCGAGCTTGCTCGCCGACAGGTTCTGGTAGTAGTCCCAGCGCTCCTGTACCGTGAACGGCGAGGCGTCGGGGTTGGTGCGCGTGGTGCCGTGTTCCTTGCGGCCGGTGGTGGCGCAGCTGATGGTCACCAGCCCGCCCGGGCGCAGCATGCGCAGCATGTTCGCCAACGTCTCGCGCCAGAACGGGTTGTGCTCGAAGCACTCGGCCGAGATCACGGTGTCGAAGCTGGCGGTCGGCAAGGCCAGCAAGTGGCCGGGGCACGCCAGGTCCACGCCGGGGCCGGGTTGCAGGTCGACGCCGGTGTAGTCGCAGGCCTCGAACTGCTCGCGCACCGAACCGTTGATGTCGAGCGAGCCGACTTCGAGCACGCGGGCACCTTTGAAGTGGCCGCCGTAATGGACGCGTAGCGTCGAGAAGAACTCGGCTTGTTGCGGGTGGGCCATGGCGGGGCTCGGGGCGTGGGAAGGTGGCCGAGATGGTACGCGCTCAGCCGTGCGCCGTTGAGCGTTGTCGTGAGCCCGTGGAGCCCATGAATAGTGATTTTGCGGTTGTGGCAAGCTACTCGCTTGGCATCCCAAGGTGCCCTGGAGAAGGAAATGTCCACGTCGCTCGAAGCTATCCAGGCGGAGGTGATGCGCCTATCGCCTTCTGATCGATCGCGTCTACTTGAGCGGTTGATCGTCAGCCTGGACGCTGACGCTGAAGTCGAGGCCGAATGGGACGTCGTCGCCGATGCAAGGGAAGCCGACGTCACTTCGGGGTTGATGACCGCAGTTCCGTTTGAAGAGGCTATCGCCAGGCTCGAAGCTCGTTTCAAGGGATGAAGGTCGCTTTGCACCCGGCGGCCGAGAATGACATTGCAGAAGCCGCCGAGTTCTATGAGCGAACGGGTTCTCCGGCGCTCGCCGCCAAGTTCATCGCCGAACCTAAGCGCGTGTCGAAGTTGCCTCTCGAGTTTCCTGGCATAGGCTCGCCCCGCTCGCGCGGCCGGCAGGGCTTCTCGATGAGCATGTTTCCCTACACGGTGGTCTACCGCTCAAGCGTCGAGGGCGTTTTTGTCTTGGTTGTCAAGCACCACTCACGCCGGCCCAGCCATGGAGGCTCACGGAAGTAGCAGCAGAGATGGTTCGCGCTCAGCCGTGCGCCGGCCGAGTCGCGATGAAGGTGACGACGGCCGGGTTGGTCGCGTGCTTGACGAGCGTCAGCTCGAAGCCGGCGGCGGTGCAGCGGTCGGCGAAGTCGGCACCGAACTCGTAATACACAAGGAAGTCGGTCTGCCCGCTCCCCGGCGGGCCGTGGTGGCTGGGTGCCAGCAGGTGCGTGAGCACGCCGCCGTGCAAGGTGGCGCGCTGGCGCGTTGCGCGGCTCCAGACCACCGGGGTCGAGAACACATGCGCACCGCCGGGCTTGAGCACGCGCCAGACTTCGCGCAGCGCGGTGTCGATGTCGGGCACGTGCTCGAGCGTGTCGGACGTGATGGCGATGTCGAAGCTGGCATCGGCATACGACAGCTGCATCAGGTCTTCGTGCGGCACGCCGACCTGCTGGCTGCCGAACTCGGAGTAGCGCAGCCCCGGGCAGCGCCGCAGATAGCGGTGCAGGTTGCCGGCAGAGTTGATCTCGGCGATCTGCAAGCCGCGTGCACGCGCATCGCGGAACAGCGCACTCAGGCTGGTGGCGCTGCTGCCCGCACGGCCGTTCACCGCGGCCACGATGGCGCCGGCCAGCTGCCCGCTGCGCAAGCTCGAGCCGCACCAGGCGCAGCGGCTGCCTTCGCGCTCGTCCATCCAGCGCGCCCAGTCGGGCGGCAGTTCCCACGCCGTCACCAGTTCGGGCCACAGCACGTTGCGGTGCAGCGGCCGGCCGGTGAAGCCGCATGTGCCGCAAGGCGTGCCGCCCTGCAGCCGTGCGCTGCCGATCTCGCGTGCGCGCCGGCCGGTGCGCCACAACTTGTTCAGGAACTTCATGGGGGCCCGCGCCTTTGCGCCAGCAGGCGCTTGAGAAAGAAGAAGGGCGCGTAGGCAGCCGGCCAGAGCGCGTAGAGGCCCAAGCGAAGCCGCGTGCTCACGGCGACTTCGGGCGCCGCCGCGATGGCACGCAGCCGGGCGGCGGCGGTGGGCGCGTCGAACACGGCCGCGATGAAGCGCTCGCGCGCGAGCCGCTGTTGCAACGCGGCCTCGACGGCGGGCAGCTGCCCCATCGTGCGTGCATCGGCCAGTAGCTGCGCCAGCTCGACGAGGGCGGCGCGGTTGCTCTTGCGCAGCCGCGCCACCACGTCGGCCGCGCTCAGGTTGCGCACGCGGCGCGACACGCCGCCGCGCCGGTAGTGCACCAGCGGCTCGGCGAGAGTGAACGCACCCCCGGCACCGATGGCGCGGAACACCATGATCAGGTCTTCGCCGACCACGCCGGCAGGCAAGGGCCCGTAGCGATCGAACACGCGGCGCGTCCAGGCCTGCGCAGCTCCGACCACGTAGGGCGGGCGGACCAGCCAGTCGCTGGCATTGCGGTAGGTGGCCAGGTCGGTGGGGCGCAGCGTGCCGTGCACGTGGCCCGCGTCGTCGATGTCGATCAAACCGGCGGCGATCAGGTCGGCACGCCGGCCCTGCGCGCGCCATGCCTGCATCACGCGTTCGCAACGCTGCGGCAGCGACACATCGTCGCCCGCCGCGATGAACAGCATCTCGCCGTGCGACAAACCCACGAGCCGGCTGATGTGCGCGCCGATGCCCAGGTTCACCAGGTTTCGGTTCAGGCGTACGGCGTGCGGGCCGGCATAGCCGGCGACGGCCTGCTGCATCACGGCGAACGTGGCGTCGGTGGATGCGTCGTCGGAGACGATGATCTCGATCGGCTCGCCGGTCTGCGCGAGCGCGGCTTCCACCGCCGCGCGTACGCTCGCCGCTTGGTTGTAGGCCATCAGCAGCATCGATGCAGAGGGATGCGTCGTGCCCACGTTCAACTCAAGCACCGCGCGACACCTCGTCGACCAGCGCCAGCAGCGCGTCGATGTGGGCCCCCACACCCGGGTCGTAGGCCAGCGCATCGCGCGCGTTGGCAAGCCGGTGCGCGCCGGCTTGCCAGCGCGCCATGGCATCCACCAGCGCCACGTCGAGGCTGCCCGCATCGGCGTGCGAAAACAGATGTCGGCCGGCGCCCGTGATCACCTCGGCGCAGCCGGCGTTGCCGGCCAGCAGCACCGGCGTGCCACAAAGAATCGACTCCACGCCGACCAGGCCGAAGGGCTCGTAGTGCGAGGCCATCACGGTGAAGTCGGCCGCGCGGTAAACGTTCTCGATGTCGGCGCGGTAGCCCAGGTAGCGCACGTTCGGCATCGCGTGCGCCAGCGGCCGGCCGGCCACCACCAGCGTGGCGGGCAGAGGGGTCTTGGCGAACAGCGGTGCCAGCACGTCCAGCCCCTTGCGGCTGTGGCCCGTGGACGCGAGCAGGAACACCGCGCGCTCATCCGTGAACCCGAGTTCGGCGCGCAGTCTGACGCGCTCGGCGGGCGCGACAACGCTGAACTTGTCGCCATCGACCGGCGGGTACAGCAGCCTGATCTTGCCGGGTGCGATGCCATAGAAGCGCACGGCCTCGTCGCGCATCAGGCCCGAGTGCGCGACGATGATCGTCGAGCGTTCGAGGTGCGCCCGTTCGAGCGCGATCTTCCATCGGTCGCTCAGGCCGGCGCGCCTGCCCATGGCCTCCAGAAAGCCCGGATGCGTGCCGCCGCAGATGCCGATGTTGGACCAGCGCGTCTGGTTGAGCGCCAGCAGCGGGAACAGGCCGAGGCGACGCTTCGCGCGGCCGATGCGCCAGTCAAAGAACAGGTCGCGCAGCTTGCCCGGCACGCTGTTCACGGGCAGGTGCACCGGCTTGACCCAGCCGTACTCTGGCAGCCCGGTGTCGAACGCCTTGGCGAGCACGGTCGGTGTGATGCCGCGCGCGTGCAGGCCGCGCACCAGCGTCATCGCGTAGCGCTCGATGCCGCCGCCGTTGCGCAGGCCGTGGTTGCTGATGGCCAGCGTGCTTGGGACGTGCACGCCGTGCGCCCTCAGCGTTCGGCGGTGAAGCTCACCGCCGGCTTGAAGGTGTTGGTGATGCGCGAGCGAAACTGCGCGCGGCGCAGCAGCGCTTCGTCGTTCGCGCTGAGCGTGCGGCCTTGCAGCGCCATGTCGAGGTCGACCGGCTCGCCACGGTGCAGGCAGATGCGGTCGAAGTCACGCTGGCTGATGCCCCACTTGCGCAGGAACTGCAGCCGCCCGTCGTTCTTCACGATGCGGCCGGTGGAGACGCAGGCGAAGTGGTAAACAAAGCTGTCGCCCAGGCCGACGAAGGTGCGGCAGCCGGCGTGCCACAGCTTCATCGAGAGGTCGTTGTCGCTGCTCATGCCAGGTGACAACTCGACGCTGTAGCCGCCGACCTCGCCCCACATCCAGCGCGGCAGCAAGGTGGGCGGCCAGGTGGCGCCGAGCCAGTGGGAGCGCACGAGCGTGGGCAGGGCTGCGATCAGCTCGGCCTCGCGAAAGCTTTGCGTGTCGCGCCCGTAGTCGGCGGCGACGGTGCACCGGTTTTTCGCGCCACCGGGTTCGATCATGGTGGACGAGAGCATGAAGCGCGGGTCGGTACTTGCCGCCTCGATGCGCGCGGCCACGTCGAGCAGCCGTGTGTCCCAACCCGGCAGCACAGCCATGTCGTCGTTCATGTAAACGAGGTAGGGCCGGGTCGCGAGTGCCGCGACGCGGTTCACGGCGTAGCAGATGCCCACGTTGCTGCTGCTCGCGGTGTGCGCAATGCCTTGCGCCCGCACCCAGGCCAGCGAGCCGTCGGAGCCGTCGTTCACGTGCACCAGGATCTCGTGGGCATGCGCCGAGTGCCGGCGGATCGTCTCGACCGCCAGCTTCAGGAAGGGCAGGTTGTTCCAGGTCGGGATGACGATGGAGAACATCGGTTGGTCGGTCAGGCGGTCAGGGCTTGGCAGGGCGCGGCAGGCGGCCCATCAGGTAGAACTCGTCGTTCGGGCGCATGCCGGTCACGTTGGCCATGCGGTTCGACAGGCCGAAGAGCGCGGTGATGCCTGCGATGTCCCAGGCGTCTTCATCGCTGAAGCCGTGTTCGCGCAGCACCGCGAAGTCGTCTTCGCCGACCGCGTAGGAGGCGCTGCACACCTTCATTGCGAAGCCGAGCATCGCCTTCTGGCGCGGCGTGATGTCGGCCTTCAGGTAGTTGGTGGCGAGCTGGTCGGCGATGAGCGGGTTCTTCTCGTAGATGCGCAGGATCGCGCCGTGCGCCACCACGCAGTAGAGGCAGCCGTTCGCGCCGCTGGTGGCGACGATGATCATCTCTTTCTCACCTTTGGTCAGCCCCGATTCGCGCAGCAGCAGCGCGTCGTGGTACGCGAAGAACGCGCGGAACTCGTCAGGCCGGTGTGCGAAGGTCAGGAACACGTTGGGCACGAAGCCGGCCTTGGCCTGCACCTCAATGATCTTTTCGCGGATGTCGTCCGGAACATCGGCCAGTGCGGGCACCGGGAAGCGGCTGATCGGGTGGGGGGTATGGATGCTCATGGGTCAACTCCTGAATTGCAGCGCGTGCAGCCGAGCGTACAGCCCGCCGCGCCTCAGCAGCTCGGCGTGGCTGCCTTGCTCGACCACGCGGCCCGCGTCGAGCGCGATGATGCGGTCCGCCCGCTCGACGGTGGACAGGCGGTGCGCGATGACGATGCTGGTGCGGCCCTTCATCAGCGCGTCCAACGAGCGCTGCACCAGCGCTTCCGATTCGGAATCGAGCGCCGACGTGGCCTCGTCGAGGATGAGGATCGGCGCGTCCTTGTAGATCGCGCGCGCAATCGCCAGGCGCTGGCGCTGGCCGCCCGAGAGCTGCGTGCCGTTGTGGCCGATCATCGAATCGACGCCTTGCGGCAGCCCTTGCACGAACTCGGTGAGGTTCGCGGCTGCCAGCGCGGCATGCACCCGCGGGCCGTCGGCTGTAGCTCCCAGGCACACGTTCGCAGCCACGGTGTCGTTGAACAGAACCACGTCCTGGCTGACGAGCGCGAACTGCTCGCGCAGCGCGAGCAGGTTCCACTGCTGCAGGGCGACACCATCCAGCGTGACGCTGCCGGCGCTCGGGTCGAGGAAGCGCGGCAGCAGGTTCACGAGCGTGCTCTTGCCCGCACCCGACGGGCCGACCAGCGCCACCGTTTCGCCGGCACGAACTGCCAGCGTGATCCCGGCCAGTGCATCGGCGCCGTCACCGAAGCGAACCGTCACGTCTTGCAACGCAAGTTCGCCGTGGGCGCGCCCCGGCGCATGCGTGCCGCCCGCCTCGACCGGCGTGTGATCGATCAGTTCCAGCCCGCGCTCGACCGAGGCCACGCCACGCGACACCGGGCCGACCACGTCGCTCAAGCGGCGCAGCGGCGTGGCCACGGCAATGGCGGCGGTAATGAAGGCGACGAAGTCACCCACGCTCATGCTGCCGCTGCTGCTTTGCCAGAGCGCCATGCCGATCACGGCCGCGAGTGCACACGCGGTGATGAGCTGCGTGACCGGCGTGACCACCGACGACGCCACGGTGGCTTTCAGCAGCAGTTGCCGCAGCCCTGCGTTCGCACGGTCGAAGCGTGCTCGCTGCGCAGCCTGCGCGCGGTGCAGGCGCACGATGCGCCAGGCCAGCACGTTCTCTTCGACGGTGTAGGCGAGCGCATCGACCGCCACCTGCGACTCGCGCGTGATGCGGTGCATGCGCTTGCCGAACACGCGCATCGCCACGCCCACCGCAGGCGCCACGGCGGCCACGAACAACGTGAGCTGCCAGTTCAGGTACACGAGCGTGCCGAGCAGCGCGATCACCGTGAACGTGTCTTTCAGCAGCGTCTGCGCGGCGCCCACCAGCAGGTTCACGCCGAACATCACCTCGTACACCACGGTGTTGACAAGGCTGCTCGACGTGCTGGCACCGAAGAGCTGCGGGTGCGCATCGAGCAGGCGGTCGAACATGCGGCTGCGCATGCGCAGGGTGGCCTGATTGGCAGCCCACGACAGCGTGTAGTTGACGATGAACCCGGCCACGCCGCGCACCGCGAACAGCACGATGATGGCCAGCGGCACCGCCCACAGCGGGAAGGCCGGCTTCTGCAGGCCCTGGTCGACGAGCGGCTTCATCAGCCACGCCACACCGGCCTCGGTCGCGCCCGACACGGCGGCGGCAAGGGCAGAGACGATGAACGCCCACTGCGTGCCTGCGAAGTACGGGTCCAGTATGCGCAGCTTGGCAAGCAGCGCTGTCATGCCTGGGGTCGGGCTGGCCTGGCTGGGCGGCGCGTACGCTTGTTGACGTGTGCGTTGACGGGCTTGCTTACATTCATGCACGGAACTCCGGCCGGCGCGGTGGACTCTGGATGAACATGAGCTTCACGTACTTGTAGTACGCGTATTCGGCGTTGTAGATCGCCAGCATCAGCCCATGCCGCCCATCCAGAAACCCACGCCTCACGACATACGTGCGAAGGAACGCCCCCAGACCATGCAGCAACGCCTTCGACAGGCTCGCCGTCTTGCCCGCCGCCAGCATGTCGCGCGCATGGCCGCTCGAGTAGCGCACCAGCTTTTCCATCACGTCGTCGATGTCCGGGTAGCTGAAGTGGATGAGGCTTTCGCGCAGCGTGCCTACCCGGCCATCGACCGTCATGTGGGCATGCAGGAAGTGGTCGGTGAAGCCGCTCAGTGCACGCCGGCCCAGGCGCAGCGTGTGGTCGGGCCGCCAGCCCGAGTGGTGGATGAACTGGCCGCAGAACTCCGACAGGCGCGGCACGCAGTAGCCGTCGCAGGCTTCAGGACCGGTTCGCTGGATCACCGCCAGCACCTCGTCGCGCAGCAGATGGGTGATGCGTTCATCGGCGTCGAGCGAGAGCACCCAGTCGCTCGTGGCCAGGGCAAAACCGCGCGCCACTTGCGGGCCGTAACCCGGCCAGTCGGGGGTTTGAACCACGCGCGCACCGGTTTGGCCAGCGAGCGCCACGGTGGCGTCGCTGCTGCCCGAATCGAGCACCAGCACCTCGTCGGCGAACGCAGCACTTGCCACGCATTCGGCGATGTTTCGCGCTTCGTTCTTGGCAACGATGACCACGGTCAGCGAGGGTCGTTTTGGTGTGGTGGGCGGGGGCGTGGGCAAGTGCGTGCGGGGTTGAGTGCTCCTCTATGATTGTCCCAGATTCACACCCCGCCTCGACGCCGCACCGCATGCCCTTCACGAACCTATATTCCCGCGCCCGGCGCCTGCTGTCGAATGCTGTGCCGGCCATGGTGGCGTTGTTGTCGGCAGGGCTGCTGGCGCTGCCCGCTCAGGCCCAGTTCCGCGTCGAGATCTCCGGTGTCGGCGCCACGCAGCTGCCCATTGCCATCGTCAAGTTCCGCGATGAAGAGCGCAGCACGCCGTCGCTGTCGATCTCGGCAATAGTTCGGGCCGACCTCGAGCGCAGCGGCGCCTTCCGTGCCGTCGATGCGCCGGGCACGCTCGACGAGAACAGTGTTCCCGGCATGACCGAGTGGCGCAACCGCTCGGCCGATGCGCTGTTGGTGGGCTCGATCGGCCGCACCGCAGACGGCCGCTTCGACATCCGCTTCAAGCTCTGGGACGTGGTCAAGGGCACCGCCACGCTGGCGCAGGCCACGGCGGTAGACGCCGCCGACCTGCGCCTGGCGGCGCACCGCATCGCCGACCAGGTCTACGAGAAGCTGACCGGCGACAAGGGCGTGTTCTCGACCCGCGTGGCCTTCGTCACCAAGGCCGGCAGCCGCTACACGCTGCGCGTGGCCGATGCCGACGGGGAAGGCGGGCAGGTGGCGGTGAACAGCCCCGAGCCGATCATCTCGCCGTCGTGGTCACCCGATGGCAAGCAGCTCGCCTACGTGTCGTTCGAGAAGCAGAAGGCGGTGGTCTACACGCAAGATGCGGCCTCGGGCGCGCGCCGCGTGATTGCCGACTTTCGCGGCTCGAACAGCGCCCCGGCCTGGGCCCCTGACGGGCAGCAGCTGGCGGTAACGCTGTCACGCGATGGCGGCTCGCAGATCTACCTGATCGGTCGCGATGGCGGCAACCCGCGCCGCCTGACCACCAGCAGCGCCATCGACACCGAGCCCGTGTTCGCGCCCGATGGCAGCCGCCTGTACTTCGTGAGCGACCGGGGCGGCAGCCCGCAGATCTACCGCATCAGCCTCGGCGGCGGCGCTGTGGAGCGCGTGACCTTCAGCGGGGCCTACAACGTGAGCCCGGCGATCAGCCCGGATGGCCGCACGCTCGCCTACATTGCGCGGCAGGGCAATGCGTACCGCCTCGTCACGCTCGACCTGTCGGGTGGTTCGTCGAGCAGTGCGCAGCCGGCGGCGCTCACCGACACCAGCGACGACGAACGGCCGAGCTTCGCGCCGAACGGCAAGCTCATCATCTACGCTTCGCGTGCACAAGGGCGGGATGTGTTGATGACGACCACGCTGGACGGCAAGATCAAGGCGCGGCTCGTGTCGAGCAACGTCGATGTGCGCGAGCCGGTATGGGGCCCGTATGGCCGATGATGGGTGCGGTGCGGCTTGTCGGAAGCGATGCCCGACCCGATGACTTCTTCACTGACGAGGACCAAACAATGACCAAGATGCAACCCAGTTCGCTTCGGATGTCCAAGCTGCGCGGCGCCCTGCTCGCGACCGCAGCCGCCGCCTTGTTCGCGGGCTGCTCGAGCGTGAAGCTCGACAGCGCCGTGCCGGTCGAGTCACGCACCGCCACGCCCGTGGGCGCGAATGCGGGCGCCGGTGCGGGCGGTGCGGGCACCGGTGCGGCGGGGCAGAGCACCGTGACGCCGGTCGACCTGAGCAAGAACGCTGCGGGTGCCGGCAACGGCCTGACGCGAGTCGTCTACTTCGACTTCGACAGCTTCGCGGTGAAAGACGAATACCGTGGCGTCGTCGAAGGCCAGGCCAAGCTGCTGGCGGCCGACCGCAAGAAGCGCGTGGCCGTTGAAGGCCATACCGACGAGCGCGGCGGGCGCGAATACAACCTTGCGCTCGGCCAGAAGCGTGCCGAGGCCGTCGCCAAGGCGATGACGCTGCTGGGCGCCACCGATGCGCAGGTCGAAGCCGTGAGCTTCGGCAAGGAGCGCCCGGTTACCACCGGCACCGACGATGCGTCGATGGCGAAGAACCGCCGCGCCGAGATCAACGCGCGGTGATGAACACGCTGCGCATCGGTCGAACGCTCGCGTGGGCAGCCCTGGGCTCGTCGGTTTTGCTCGGCGCGCTGCTCGGGGCACCCGAAGCACGCGCCGGCATCCTGGAAGACGACGAAGCGCGCCGCGCCATCCTCGACCTGCGCACGAAGGTTGAGCAGGGCGTTGTGGAGCAGCGCACGCGCCAGGCCGACATGCAGGCGCAGTTCACCGAGCAGATCGGCCTGCTCCGGCGCAGCTTGCTCGACCTGAACAACCAGCTCGAACAACTGCGTGCCGACAACGCCAGGCTGCGCGGCCAGCAAGAGCAGGGCGCGCGCGAGGTGGCTGAACTGCAGCGCAAGCAGAAGGACATCCAGGCCGGGGTGGACGACCGCATCCGCAAGTTCGAGCCGCAGAAGGTCAAGTTGGATGGGCGCGAGTTCGTGGCCGAACCCGACGAGCAACGCCAGTACGAGCAGGCGATGGAGACGCTGCGCAAAGGCGACTTCGCGGCCACCGCCAGTGCGTTCAGCGCGCTTCGCAAACGCTACCCGGCAAGCGGCTACAACGAGGCTGCGTTGTTCTGGCTCGGCGATGCGCAGTACGGCCTGCGCCAGTTCAAGGAGGCGATGGTGTCGTTCCGCACGCTCGTGAGCGGCGCCCCCGACAACCCGAAGGCGCCCGAGGCGCTGCTCGCCATCGCCAACATCCAGGTCGAGCTGAAAGACCCGAAGACCGCGCGCCGCACCATCGAAGAACTGCTCAAGAGCTACCCGAACTCGGAGGCTGCGCAAGCCGGCAAGGACAGGCTGGCCGCGCTGAAGTAGCGCCCGCGAGGTGCGCAGAGTGCGCCTCTAAAATCAGCCGATGCAAGAGATCGATATGACGGCCCTGACGGCCACGGTGTTGTGGGCCACGTTCGCGCTGGCGGCGCTGTTCGGTGCCATCACCCAGCGCACCCACTTCTGCACGATGGGGGCGCTTGCCGACATCGTCACCATCGGCGATTGGCAGCGCATGCGCATGTGGACACTCGCCATGGGCGTGGCGATGATCGGCTTCAATGCGATGGTCGCGCTGGGCTGGCTGGATGCCGGCAAAAGCATCTACGGCGGGCCGCGCGTGATGTGGCTGTCGGCGCTGGTCGGTGGCGCCATGTTCGGCTTCGGCATGGTGCTGGCCTCGGGCTGCGGCAGCAAGACGCTGGTGCGCATCGGCGGCGGCAACCTGAAGTCTCTGGTGGTGTTCGTGGTGCTCGGCGTGTCGGCGTTCGCCACGCTAAAGGGCATCACTGCGGTGGCGCGCGTGGCCACCGTCGACGCCGTGGCGGTCACGCTTTCGACCGGGCAGGACCTGCCTTCGCTGCTGGCCGGCGCAACGGGCATGAGCAAGCCGCTGCTCGCGCTGCTGTTGGGCGGCGGCATTGGTGGCGGCCTTGTCGCGTGGTCACTCGCGCGGGCCGAAGGGCGCGTGCCCAACAACCTGCTCGCCGGCGTGGGCGTGGGCGCCATCGTCGCGGCGGTGTGGTGGGTCTCGGGCCGGCTCGGGCATGTTGCTGAAGACCCGAACACCTTGCAGGAAGCGTTCGTTGCGACCAACTCGCAGCGCATGGAGTCGCTCAGCTTCGTTGCACCGGTCGCCTACTCACTGGACTGGCTAATGTTCTTCAGCGACAAGAGCAAGGCGCTGAGCGTGGGCATCGTCGCCGTGGTCGGCGTGGTGGCGGGCTCGGCCGCGTGGGCGCTGGCTTCCCGCAGCTTTCGCTGGGAAGGGTTCCGCAATGCCGGCGACACCGGCAACCACTTGATCGGCGCGGTGCTGATGGGCGTGGGCGGCATCACCGCACTGGGCTGTACCGTGGGGCAGGGCTTGTCGGGCGTGTCGACCTTGAGCATCACGAGCTTCATCGCACTGGCGGCCATCGTCGCCGGCTCCGTGCTGGCGTTGCGGGTGCAGGCCTGGCGCATCGAGCGTGAGGCGTGACGTGAGGGACGGGCAGGGCGCGGGACCTAACGTCGATACAGCAGCCGAAATGGAGGCTGATGCAGAGCGCCGCTTCGGTGGGTTGCGCCGCCTCTACGGCGATGCCGGCTATGCGCGCATCCGGGCGTTGCGGGTGGCGGTGGTCGGCGTCGGTGGGGTGGGCTCTTGGGCGGCCGAAGCGCTGGCGCGCAGCGGCGTTGCAGCGCTGACGCTGGTCGACCTGGACCATGTGTCCGAATCCAACATCAACCGCCAGGTGCAAGCGCTCGGAGCGACCCTCGGGCAGGCCAAGGTGCAGGCGCTGCGCGAGCGAATCCGCGACATCCACCCTGCATGCGCAGTGACATGCGTGGAAGAGTTCGTGGATGAGAGCAACTGGCCGGGCCTGCTGCCGGCGGTGGTCGATGGCGTCATCGACGCGTGCGATCAGGTGCGCGCCAAGGCTGCGCTCGCTGCCTGGGCGCTGCGCACGAACACGCCCATCGTCATTGCCGGCGCGGCGGGTGGCAAACGCCGGCCCCACGAAGTGCAGGTCGGTGACCTGTCGAACGTGACACACGACCCCCTGCTCGCGTCGCTGCGCCAGCGCCTGCGCAAGCATCACGGCGCGCCGCGCAGCGGGTCATTGGGGTTGCGCTGCGTGCACTCGCGGGAAGCAGTAACGCCGCCCGACGCTGGCGCCCCAGGCGACGGCAGCTTGAACTGTCACGGCTACGGCTCAAGCGTCAGCGTCACCGCCACATTCGGCTTGGTGGCCGCAAGCCTTGCGCTAGAATTCTGTGCAGTGGGCGGGTAAAGCCACTCGCGAGCCGGATATAATCGAAGGCTCGTCGGGTTGTTAGCTCAGTTGGTAGAGCAGTAGACTTTTAATCTATTGGTCGTGGGTTCGAGCCCCGCACAACCCACCAAACAACCGCCACTGGTTGACCGCCACCAAGCGGCAGCGCGCCAGCGATACCGAATTTGAAGAATGTGGGGCTCTTAGCTCAGTTGGTAGAGCAGCGGACTCTTAATCCGTAGGTCGAGTGTTCGAGTCACTCAGGGCCCACCATAGGTAAAACAAGGGGTTTAACGGCGTCGTCAAACCCCTTTTGTTTTGCGCCAGTGCCAGTCTGGTGCCAGTTTGAACAGGTGTGTACAAGGCTGTCACGCCGGGGGTCGCGGGTTCGAGTCCCGTCCACTCCGCCAGCATCTTGAAACCCCAGAATAGTGAGTCAAATCAACGACTTACGATTCTGGGGTTTTTCTACTTTCACGCAGGTATTTCACGCAGTCTGGAGACTCTCTCCTCAGTCGGGAACAGTCGCCGCCGTGGGCTGTACTCTTCTGACAGCGCGGTTCAGAGTCCGGGCCTTCACTACCCGGAGCCTTGCTCCGAAGTGCTGTCTGACCCGCTTGGAGGTCGAGAAGGAATAGAACTTGATCGACACCTCCTCTAGCGCAGTGCTCATGCCGCACCCGTTGGGGTGAATCTGCCGGTGGACTTCAACACCAATGCGAGGGCAGCCCAAAGGGGGAGCCTTGGATTCAGCGAGAGGAATCCCGCATGGGTGGTGCCGAGACTGGCAAGAATCTCCGGTGCCCGCACACCGGCTCGGGTCCGTGCCGTAAGCGGGCGGGCATGCAGGGAATAGACCAACCGTTGTCTCGACGGAAGCCAACCTTGATCTGCGGTCCCCGTTGGTCCACATTACGTTAGCCGCCTTACACCCTA
>Ga0123338_10001335_pt1 | contig 23946 bp, 18 predicted proteins | sample grotaG_FD_89793 | JGI IMG/M metagenome (GOLD analysis project Ga0123338, IMG submission 89793) | Glacier valley bacterial and archeal communities from Borup Fiord, Nunavut, Canada, to study Microbial Dark Matter (Phase II) -... | ecosystem: Environmental > Aquatic > Freshwater > Ice > Glacier ...
AAAGACCCGTGTCCTTCTGCGCTGCGCGCAGAAATCCGGCCCGACCCCGATCTGGCCGTGAGTCGCAGCATCTACCCCAACAGCGCGGTCAGGCCGGATTTCTGCGCGCAGCGCAGAAGGACACGGGTCTTTCTTTCCGCGCTGCCCGACCGCACACTTACGTCGCCGCGTAACGGTGCCGTCCGGCCCCCCGTCAGCCGGCGAAGGTCCGGCCCGGTCGGGCACGGCCTTCGCCGGCATCGTGCGTGCGCTACTCTCAACGCGGCGCGCATAGGATGCGTGAATTAGGCGGGAAACCTGTAGGGTAAACAACGCTGGATGGTAAAACCGCAGGAAAATGCCGGCGCTGATCTGGGGACTCGTACCAGAATGTCTGTTCCGGTACGAGTTCGCAGCGGGTATACTGATTCCGTGGGCACAAGCCCCCGCGCCCTAGCCCAGTAAGGCCCAAAAACTCGTACTCGCTACCTCGCCCGGCTCCCCATCATGTTCGCCCACCCGGCGTTCAGCGGGCACGGCTAGAGGTCGAGGCTGTGCAGGTATGCGCGGTTCCGTTGCGCGCTTTCGCGCGGTGTCCCCATGCCGGGCAGCACATCTTGCTCCACCACGATCCGTCCACTGTAGGTGTGGGCGCGTAGCCAAGCGGTCACTGCCGCGAACGGCACGGCCCCCCGCCCCAGCTCACAGAAGACACCCTGCTGCACCGCCGTGAAATAGTCCCAGCCGGAGACGCGCGCGCGGGCGGCCACGCTGGGCGCGCAGTCCTTAAAGTGCAGGTGCCGGATGCGAGAACCGAAGCGCTCCAGGCCCGCCGGCACCGCCGCGCCGTCATTGTTGCCCGTGCCATACAGGTAGTGCCCGGTATCAAATACCAGCCCCAGCAGCGCGGGGTCGGTCAGATCCAGCAGGCGGGCGATTTCGTCCGGTGTCTCCACATAGCCGGCGCAGTGGTGGTGGAAGGCGACCGGGAGGCCAGTTGCGTCGCGCACCGCGCGGGCGATGTGCATGGCCCCCCCAGCGAACGTCTCCCACTCCGCCGCGCTCAACCCCAGTGCGGGCGTGACGCGCCCCGCGGCGCGGGTGCGCGCCGGATCACTGCCGTTGTCATCGGCCAGCACCAGCACCGGCGGCGGGCCGGCTTGGTGGGCGGTCGTCGTGCGTAACAGATCGGCCACGCGCAGCGCCGCCGCTGTGCCTGCGCCGTGCGCCGCCGGGTTCTTCAGGGCCACCGGCACGAAAGCGCCCGCCAGCGCGAGGCTGCGCCCCGCCAACTCCCCGCGCAGCACCGCCGGATCAGTCGGCATAAACCCCCAGTCGCCTAACTCGGTGGCCGTGTAGCCGGTGGCGCGCAGTTCGTCCAACATCTGGCGGTAGGCGATCCCTGCGCCCTGCATACCCGCAAATTCGAGCGCCCCCCAGGAGCAGGGCGCGTTGGCGATCTCGATGATGTTCACAGCTATGCCCCGTCTCGCTATTCGTGATCGTGCGGGTTCCCGTGTGGATGCCGCCGTCCCCCTTAAAACTGACGGGACCACTCTTGCGGCCACCGCTCCACCACGACTTTCTTATCGGTATAGAACTCCACCGCGTCGCGGCCCTGCGCGTGCATATCGCCGAAAAAACTGTCGCCCCACCCGGAGAAGGGGAAGAAGGCCATCGGCGCGGCCACGCCGATGTTGATGCCGATGTTGCCCGCGCGCGCCTCGTAGCGGAACTGCCGCGCCGCCGCCCCGCTGCTGGTGAACAGGCAGGCCATATTGCCGTAGGCGCCGGCGTTCACCAAGGCAATGGCTTCCTCCACTGTCTCCGTGTGCATCAGGCTCAGGACCGGACCGAAGATTTCGGTGCGCGCCGGCTCGCTCGCCGGATCCACACCGTCAAGGACGGTGGGGCCGACGAAATAACCGCGATCATAGCCGGGGACATATGCCCCGCGCCCATCAAGCAGCACCCGTGCGCCGGCACGCTCGCTTTGGCCGATCAGCCCTTCGATGCGCGCCTTGCTCGCGGCGCTAATCACCGGCCCCATCTCCACCGCCGGATCGAGGCCATCGCCGACGCTGCGGGCTGCGGCCATCGCCAACATCTGCGGCTGGAAGACGGTCTGCGCCGCACCCACCGTGATCGCTACCGATGTAGCCAAGCAGCGCTGGCCGGCGCAGCCGAACGACGAGTCGGCGATGATGCGCGTTGCCATTGCCATGTCGGCATCCGGCAGCACGATCACCGGGTTCTTGGCCCCGCCCTGGCACTGGGCGCGCTTACCGTTCGCCGCCGCCCGGCTGTAGACATAGCGGGCCACTGCTGAAGAGCCGACAAAGGACACCGCGCGCACCGCCGGGTGGTCAAGCAGCGCATCCACGGTCTCTTTGCCTCCGTTCACCAGACTGATCACCCCCGGCGGCAGGCCCAGACTGTCGATCAGATCGAACACCCGGCTCATGGTGAGCGGCACTTTTTCCGATGGCTTGAGTACGAAGCAGTTGCCGCAGGCGATGGCGTAGGGCAAGAACCAGAGCGGGATCATGCTGGGAAAGTTGAACGGCGTGATCGCCGCCACAACCCCCAGCGGTTGGCGAAACATGTGCTCATCAATACCCTGCGCGATGTCCTCCACGTTGTAGCCCATCATCAGCGAGGGGATGCCGGCCGCCACCTCCACGTTTTCGATGCCCCGCCGCAGCTCGGCCCGCGCTTCGGCCAGGGTCTTGCCGCACTCCTGCGTAGTCAGGCCGGCGATCTCGTCAAAATGCGTTTCCAGCAAGGCTTTCAGTCGGAAGAGGTACTGGATGCGTTCGGTCGGCGGGGTGCGTCGCCAACCGGCAAACGCCGCCGCCGCCGCCTGCACTGCGGCATCTACCTCGGCCCGCGGGGTCAACGGCACGCGCACCAGCGTCTCAGCGGTGGCTGGGTTGTCCACATCCAGCCAATCGCCGGCCTGCGACCGCTGCCACTGGCCGTTCACATAGTTCAAAAGCTGCCCATCTTGGATCATCCTAGCCCCTTTCTGTCTGGCCCCGGCGCTTACCCGATTTCGCCCACCTGCACCGGCCGGCGCTCGGCGTAGCTCCGTTGCGCCGCCAGCCCGACGCGCAACGCCATCCGCCCGTCCGCGCCGCCCACCGGCACCGACGTGTTGCCGGCGACCACGTCCACGAAGGCGGCGATTTCGGCGGCAAAGGCATCCGCGTAGCGCTCCATGAAGAAGTTTAGCGGCAGATCCCGCTGGATCGCCCCGGCGGTGCTGATCACACTGCTGTTCGGGTAGTTGTTGGCGGTCTGAATCGCTCCCGCACTGCCAAAGACCTCCACGCGCTGGTCGTAGCCGTAGCTGGCGCGGCGGCTGTTATCCACCGTGCCGATCACGCCGTTGGCGAAGCGTAGCAGCGTGACATGGGTATCAATGTCACCCGCCGCGCCGATGGCCGGGTCCACCATCACGCCGCCCTGCACATAGACCTCCTCGATTTCGCTGCCGATCAGAAAGCGTGCGATGTCCCAGTCATGGATCGCCATGTCGAGAAAGATGCCGCCGGAGGAGCGGATATAGTCCAGCGGCGGCGGTGCCGGATCGCGACTCACGATGTGCAGGATGTGCGGCGTGCCGATTTCGCCGCTGACGATGGCTTGGCGCACCCGCGCGAAGTTGGCATCGAAACGGCGGTTGAAGCCGAGTTGCAGTTGCACCCCGGCGCGCTCAACTGCGGACAGGGCTGCATCTGTCTCCGTCAAGTTCAGTGCGATTGGCTTTTCGCAGAAGATATGCTTGCCTGCGGCGGCGGCGGCGACGATGATCGCCGCATGGGTCGCCGTTGGCGTGCAGATCAACACCCCATCGAGGTCCGGCGCGGCGAGCAGCGCCTGGACATCGGCGGCGACCCACGGCACGCCGAACTTTGCCGCCACCGCCTGGGCCACGCCGGGCTGCGGATCGGTCACGGCGGCGAGCCGCGCGGTCGCGACGCGGTGGGCAATCGTGGCCGCATGAACCTGACCGATGCGCCCCGCACCAATCAGCCCGACCTGTATAATCTTGCTCAATGGCACCTCCTTCGACTCCTGCAACACGGTCCGGCATCCTGCCTACGCTACTACAGAAAATGGCGCTCGGTGGCCCGCAGCACTTCCCAATCGCGGCGGGCGGCATCCACGGCCGGCATCTCACTCACTGCGGCCACGGGTACATCCCACCAGCTCTCATAGCCGGGCACGCTCTCGTAGCGGTCGTTCTGGATATAGATGACCGTCGTGCGGTCGGTCGTTTGGGCGGCGGTCAGGGCCGTCGTGAACTCGTCGTAGGTGGTACAGGCGATCACCTGCGCGCCGAGGCTGCGGGCGTTGGCCGCTAGGTCCACCGGCAGCGTTTGCACCGCCGCGCCCGCCGCGTCCGTCGGCCAGCGGCCGTTTTCGGGATAGACATAGCGCGTGCCGAAGCCGGCTTGGCCCAGCGAACGGCTCAACGCGCCGATGCTCTTGAAGCCCTGGTTGTCGAGTAGCACAATGATCAGCTTCAGACCCTCCTGCACCGAGGTCACGATCTCGCTGTTCATCATCAGGTAGGAGCCGTCACCCACCATCACATACACGTCACGCTCCGGCGCGGCCATCTTGGCCCCCAAGCCGCCGGCGATCTCGTAGCCCATGCAGCTATAGCCGTACTCCAGGTGGTAGTTCTTCGGGTGCCGCGCCCGCCAGAGCTTGTGCAGGTCGCCGGGCAGGCTGCCGGCGGCGCCGACCATGATCGCGTCGGCGTGGCTCGCCTCGTTGACCGCGCCGATCAACTCCCCCTGGCTCGGCAACGGAGTGTGGCGGATGGCATAGATCCGCGCCACTTCCTGCTCCCAGGCATCGTGCAAGGCGTGAGCGGTGGCGCTGTAGGCCGGGTCCACGCGGTAGCCGGCTAGGGCGGCGATCAGCTCTTCCAGCGTCGCCCGTGCGTCGCCGATCAGCATCAGCCCCCCCTGCTTGGCCGCATCGAACTCCGCCACGTTCACGTTGATAAAGCGCACCTGCGGGTGCTGAAAAGCCGTCTTCGATGCCGTGGTAAAGTCACTGTAGCGGGTGCCGATGCCGATCACGAGGTCCGCATCGCGGGCGAGACGGTTGGCCGCCGGCGTGCCGGTCACTCCGATGGCCCCCAGGTTGAGGGGGTGGTCATAGCAGAGGCTGCCCTTGCCGGCCATCGTCTCGCCCATAGGGATGCCGGTCGCGTCAACCAAGCGGCGCAACGCCTCCGTGGCTTCTGCATAAATCACCCCGCCCCCAGCGATGATCAGGGGGCGCGCGCTCGCCCGCAGCCAAGCCGCAGCCGTCGCCAGCGCCTGCTGGTCCGGCCGGTTGCGCGGAATGGTCCAGACCCGCTTGCGGAACAGCGCCGCTGGGTAGTCATAGGCGGCAGCCTGCACATCCTCCGGCAGGGCCAGTGTCACTGCGCCGGTCGCGGCGGGGCTGGTCAACACGCGCAGGGCTTCGGGCAGCGCGGTCAGGAGCTGGTCTGGGCGATTGATGCGATCCCAGTAACAGCTCACCGGCTTGAAACAGTCGTTGGCCGAGATGTCCTGGCTGTAGGGCCATTCGATCTGCTGCAGCACCGGGGCCACGTTGCGGCGGGCGAAGCTGTCGCCCGGCAGCAGCAACACCGGCAAGCGGTTGACGGTGGCGGTGGCCGCGCCCGTTATCATATTGGTGGCACCGGGGCCAATCGAACTGGTGCAAGCCAGGGTCTGCAAGCGGTTTTTCACCTTGGCATAGGACACGGCCGCATGGACCATCGCCTGCTCGTTGCGCGCTTGGTAGTAGCGGAAGTCGGGTTGCTGTTGCAGCGCTTGGCCCATGCCCCCGATGTTGCCATGGCCGAAGATGCCGAAGCAGCCGGCAAAGAAGGGCTGCTCCTGCCCGTCCCGTGCGCTGTACTGGTTTTTGAGGAAGGCGATCAGCGCCTGCGCCATCGTCATCCGTTGCGTCGTCTCTGCTGCCATCCGGCCGTTCCTCCTTGCCCTACCAGCCGCCGTGTTCCGCGACGAACCGGCTCGCCGTGGCCGCGTCCGGCATAAAGTTCGCACAGCCCGGCTGCGTCACCAGGATCGCGCCGCAGGCGTTGCCCAGGCGCACCGCTTTGTACCAGTCCCAGCCCTGGAGATGGCCGTATAGGAAACCCGCCGCGAAAGCATCGCCCGCGCCCAAGATATTGAGCACTTCCACCGGGAAGCCGGGTACGTCGATCTGCGTGGGGCTGCCGCCCGCAGCGGCGAGATGGACCCGCGCCCCCGCCGCCCCGCGCTTTTGCAGCAGCGCCGCCGGCCCCAGCGCCAACAGCGCCCCAATCGCCGCCTGCACGTCACCGCCCACCCGCGCGTCGGACAACTGGGCGTGGGTCACGCGCACCTGGGCCGGATCGGTCAGCAGCGCCGCGTTGATCTCGTCGTCCGTACCGATCACGATGTCAACCAGGCGTAACGCCGCGCGCAGGGTCACGCCGAAGACCCGTGCGTCGGGCCACTGGTCGGGGCGAAAATCAATGTCCAGCACGACACGGGTGCCGGCCGCCTGGGCCTGTTCGGCGGCAAACAGCGTGGCGCTGCGGCTCGGCTCGCGGCTCAGGCCGGTGCCGGTGATCAGCAGCACCCGACTGTCGCCGACTTGCGCTGCCAGCACGTCGTCAATGTCTAACGCAATGTCCGCGCAGTTGTCGCGGTAGAAGGTCAGCGGGAAGCGGTCGGGCGGCTGGATAGCCAGCAGCACAGCGCTTGACCGGTGGCCCGCTTTGCGCGGGATCGCGGCGGTCGCCACGCCCTCGCGCTCCAAGAAGCGCAGGATGAACTCCCCCACTTGGTCCGCGCCCACCGCCGTGAGCAGGGCCGTCCGCAGGCCGAGCCGTTGCGCGCCCACGCTGAGGTTGGTCGGGCAACCGCCGACGTAGGCCGCGAAGCCGCGCACCGCCGCGAACGGTACGCCGATGTCTTGCGCGTAGAGGTCAATCGAGGACCGCCCCATCGCGATCAGGTCGTAGCGCCGCGCGGGGTCATCCATAGGACTCCCTCCCGGCAGCGTGCGTCACATCATAGACGGGCACGCGCGGGTCGCGGCTCTGATACGTCTCTTTGACCCAGGCGTATTGCGGGTCGTCGCAGCAGGCCAACGACTGGGCGCTGCCCGCCAGCACGTTCAGATAATAGGTCAGGTAGCCGGGCGGGCTGGCGACCGGGTGATAGCCTTCGGGCACCAGCACCACGTCGTTGTTGCGTGCCAACACCGTGGCATCAATCGGGTAGCCGGCCTGCTGCAACGGCGAATCCGCGCCGGTATAGATCCGCTGGAAGGCGTAGCCTTCGGGGCGCGCCTGTTTGTAGTAGTAGATTTCGTCCAGGTCGGCTTCCAGCAGGCTGCCGTCCGCCGCTGGGCGATGGACATCGTGCTTGTGCGGCGGGTAGCTCGACCAGCCGCCGCCCGGCGTGTAGACCTCGACCACCACCAAGCGCCGGCAGGGGAAGCCCGGCGGCAGGATGCTGTTGATCTGCCGTGTGGCCGTGTCGCCGCCCCGGATCTCGACCGCTACGTCCTCCGGTGTCACCTGTTGTGGGGCATGGTCCTGGTCTGTGGGTGCCCAGGCGACCGCGAACTCGGCCCCGGCCGCCGACGTGACGCGCAAGACCGTCCGGCGGGGCAAGTAGAGCGCGTGGGGCAACCCGCTGAACACGTCGGCCCGCCCGCCCACCGCCGGCCAAGTGCCGCGATCCGACGCGACGCTGACGCTGCCCGCCAGCGTCACCAGCGCCAGCTCATGCTCACCGGTCTGCCACTCCCAGTGTTGTCCGGGCGCGAGCCGGCGCACCTGAAAGGAGATCGTCTCCCAGCCGGCGCGTTCGGGCGTGACCTCGACGACCACCGCCGGGTCGGCTGCGTTGCCGGGATGCACAATTAAGTTGTCGGCGCTGTATTGGCGCATAGCCAAACCTCTCTCTATCGTCAGGCCGCAGCATCGCGCGGTTGGGGGGGAGCCGTACTCGCCCATATCACCAGGGTCGGCGGCAGGAGATGGTCACTGACCGGGTGGCCTAGCTGTCACATCCGTCCGCCCCCGCCCCGCTATCGCCGCATCCGGCTGGTGGACGGTGCTTCAAGTACCGCACTTCACCCGGCAAAACTACCAGGAAGTGCGGGACACCAAGAACATGACGGCGGGCTTCGTGAACAGCCTGCTGATCAGTGTGCCTTCGCCGATCTTCCCCGTGCTGATCGCCGCCCTGGCGGCCTTTGCCTTCGCCTGAATCCCTTTCCCAGGCCGTGACTGGCTCTTCTGCGGTGTCGTTGCCCTGCTGGTGGTGCCGATTCAGATGACCGTTGTGCCGGTCCTGAACCTGCTGAACCCGCTGCAACTCACACGGTCCTACGCCGGTATCTGGCTGGCCCATACCGCGTTCGGCCTGCCCGTCGCGGTCTTCCTGCTGCGGAACTTCTTCGTCCTGCTGCCCGCCGACCTGATCGAGGCGGCGCGCATTGACGGAGCCACCAACCTGGGCATCTTCTTCCGCATCGTTTTGCCGCTGTCCATACCGGCCCTGGCCTCGTTGACGATCTTCCAGTTTCTCGGTGTCTGGAACGATCTGCTCATGGCGCGCGTCTTCATCCAGTCACCCGTGGCGCGCCCGCTGACCACGCGCAGCAGTGACCTGCTCTCGACCTATGGCACCGAATGGCACCTCCTCAGTACGGGCGCCTTCATGTTCATGATCGTGCCACTGATCGTCTTCTTCAGCCTCCAGCGTTAGTCGCAGAACCTACCGTCACAGCGCGGTCCAGCCGGATTCTGCGCCGCGCTCCGCAGGACAGCGTTTAAGGCAAACTGAACACTTACAGTCAGACGGTCGGCTGTGTAATTGTTCAGTCTAGGTCGCCGGGCCGGGCGGCGCGAGCCGCGTCTACCGCTCTGCCGCCGGCCTTCGCAGGCTGACGGGGGGCCGGACGGCACACTTACGCGGCGGGCGCGCCTAGCGCAAAGGCCAGAGATCGGCTATAATAGCACCCGTAGGCCCGGTACGCTGTCGCAGCACGCCGGTTCTATCGTGCAATATGCCGGATTCGAGCTACTAGCGTGGCTCGGCCCCGGTCCAGTTGAAGTGCCGCGCGTTGCCCGACCACGCGGCGTGGAATCTGGCCTAAACGGGCAACGGCGCGCGATAGCGGCTATCTCTCAACCGAACAGCTCCGTTCGATTCGGAGCCTCGCCTGGTGGAAGTACGTTGCAGAGGGTGGGTTCGACTCCCGACCCGCGCGCTCTTATCTCTCCGCCTCCGCCGCAGCGACCGCCGTTAGGCCCGCCGCCAAATGGGCCACCGCATCGGCCACATCCGCCGTCACGTAATAGAGTTGCCGCGTGGCAACCGGGGCAAATTGCCCGCGATAGATATGCTCAAATAGATCGATCAGCGGGTCGTAAAAGCCGGCCGTGTTCAGCAACACCAGCGGCTTGCGGTGCCAGCCCAACTGTTTGAGCGTCAGGATCTCTAGGATCTCCTCTAGCGTGCCGAAACCGCCCGGCAGTGCCACAAACGCCGCCGCCCGCGCTTCCATGACCGCTTTGCGCGCCCGCATATCAGCGGTGACGATCAGCTCGTCCGCCGCCTCGTAGACGATTTCGCGCGTCCGCAGCCCATCGGGGATCACGCCGACCACGCGCCCGCCGTGGGCATGGACCGCCCGTGCCACCGCGCCCATCAACCCCACCTGCGCGCCGCCATAGACCAGCGTATAGCCCGCCTGGGCCAAGGCTGCGCCCAACTCGTCGGCAGCGGCAAAAAACGCCGGCGCAATGGTGGCGCTCGACGAACTATAGACACAGACGGTGCGTTCCACTGGCATCTCCGACGATATCCTTTACCGTGTTGTGTAAGTCAGAACTCAGAACTCAGAACTCGGCTTACTGGCCCAACGTCACCTTCTTGCCCACCCCCAGCACCTCGATCCAGGTGCGACCGCGGGCCAGGGCCAGGGGGTCGCGTGCGCCGTTGTAGAGTTGCAGCGGTTGGTAGGGCGTAGCGCGCGACCAGTAGCCCCAGGTGGGCCGGCCGTCGCGCAGGATCAGCGCTGTGCCCGCGCCCACCGTGTCGGTGCCCATGCGTCCCTTTTCGTCGCCCGGCAACTCCCAGACGTTGGTCCATAGCACCACCACGTTTTTTGCGCTGATCGTGTCGCCCGTCTCCAGGTCGCGGTGCCAGTAGCCCCACTGCTTGCGGAGATAGCTGTTGCTGTCAGGATCATAGACCCAGGTGATGTCGGAGCGGCTGAGGCCGGAAAAGACAAAGCTGAGGGTGCCGCTGCGGGGCCGTTGATCGGGCGGCAGGGCGGGCGAATGGAGCAACGTCGGCACCGTCGCCGGCGCTTGGATGCCGCGCCTAGCGGCCAGCTTCCAGAGTTGGCTGGTGCTGGAATAGAGATTATGCGGCATCAGGCGGTCGTTGCTGCGCCAAAACGGCATATTGCCGTCGAAGCAGTCCACATTGGTGATCGTGCCGACCGCCTCGCGGATCAGGTCCACCGCTTCCCAGGAGCCGCCGCAATGGACATAGAACGGGTGAAACGCATACGCCCACTCGACAAAGTAGGGCCGCGCGCTGCGGATCGGGCCGACGGTCGGTGCGTCGCCGCTCAGGAAAAAGGTCTCGAAGCGCGTGATGCCGCCTTCGGCCAGCGCCTCGATCACTAGGCTGGCTTGGTTGAGACCGCTCTGGGGCGCGGCATCAGGGTGGTTATCAATCATGACCACCAGCGGCACGCGGGCCAGCTTGGCCGGGTCAGCGGGCAGGCCAGTCAGCGGATCGGTCGGGCCGCCGGCCGCGACGGCGGTGGGTGGCACCGGCACCGGCGGCAGCACGGTCGGCGGCAGCACGGTCGGCGGCAACATCGGCAGCAACGTCGGCACATTCGTAGGAACCACCACCGGCAGAGACTCCCCTCCCCCTTCAGGGGCGGGGGGGGGGACTTGGGTCGGGGTTGAACTGACCCGAACGCTCGTCTCCCCTCCCCCTTCAGGGGAGGGGGCGGGGGTGGGGGCGGGCGAGTCACTGGGAGTCACATCGCTCAGGCTAGACGGCAACGCGCTGAGGAGCGCCAGCGCCGACGCGTCGGCGGTCGGGCTGGGCGGCGCAGCCGTAGCGGTCGGCGGCACAGTCAGGAGCGAGGTGGCGGCCGGCAGCGGCGGGGCCACGGTAGGCGCAGGCGGCACCGGCGCTAGGGCAGTCGGCGCGGGCAGGATGGCGGTGGGCGGGGCTGGACCGGCGGAGGCTGCCAGCCAGTTGCGGGCCAGCACGGCCAAACAGACAGCGAGCAGCGCAGGCACGACAATCCAGGCCAGGAGCGCTAGGCGGCGGGAAGGGGATGGCGGAGTGGGTTGCATGGTGAGTTCCCTTTGGCCGCCGGGTCACGCGGCGGCGTGCGTTGTGCCTACTATAGCACTGGCCTCTTGCGGCTGTCAATAGGCCGACCCCCAACGCAGGCGCCGCCGCTCTACCCATAGGACGAACCACCCGCCCGCCGGTTGCATCATGCCGAATGCAAAAAAAACCGGAACAGCCACAAAGGGCTGCTCCGGCGGATACAGGGGACTCTCATCGTGAGGAGTCGGCCAAGCGAGTGGGGGCGCGTCCTCCCGCCGGGTTAACTGAACTCCAGACCCTAGAGCCGTATGTCCTACTTCTGCTAATAACAACGCCGGCTGCCGCCAAAGGATAGGGCCGGTTTGCCAGAGAGTCGTAGGAAACTTCCAAGCCCCACGCCAGGCAGGGAGCCCCGCGATCTGTAGTCACAACAGAGCCGGAGCAACCCTGCGCTGGCTCTGCTATGTGCCATAACGTTCGCTGCCTGAACGCCGCACCGCGCCTAGGGGCGGAAAAGCAGGCGGTTCGGCGTGCTGCCGACGTTACCGCTGATCACGTTGGCGGTAGCGTTGTTGATCAGCCAACTGACGACGGTGGACGAAGCGGCATCGCCATAGGTGCTTTTGTAGAGAGCCGCCGCTCCGACGACGTGCGGAGTCGCCATCGAAGTGCCGCTGATCGTGTTCGTACCGGAGTTCAGCCACGAGGATTTGATCGCTACGCCGGGCGCATAGCCGTCCACACACGATCCGAAGTTAGAGAAAGAGGCTTTGGTATCGTTGCGATCCGAAGCCGCCGTGGTGAAGGTGCCGGCTGCGCTGGCCGGCGAGACGTTGCAAGCATCCTGGTTTTCGTTGCCCGCCGCCACCGCCAGGAAGATGCCGCTATTCGCCAGATTCGTCGCCGCTGTGTTGAGCGAGGCCGAGTAGCCGCCGCCGAGTGACATATTGGCGACCGCCGGGTGAATGCCGTTGGTGCGAACCCAGTCAATGCCGGCGATGATGCCGGAGGTCGCGCCGGACCCGTTGCAGTCTAGCACCCGCACCGCGCGCAGGTAGGCGTTTTTCGCCACGCCGTAGGTGCTGCCGCCGACCGTGCCGGCCACATGGGTGCCATGCCCGTTGCAGTCCTGCCCGTTGCCGCCCAGCGCATCATAAACAGCGCTGGCGCGCCCGCCGAACTCCGGATGGCTTGTCTGGATGCCGGTGTCAATGATATAGGCGCGCACGCCGGTGCCGGTGCTGTTGTAGGTATAGCTGCCGCTCAACGGGCGATTGCGCTGATCGATGCGATCCAGCCCCCACGGCTCGCCGGCTCCGTCCATATACTGGGTGGCATCAGCCTGCATAATCTGGTCGGGTTCGATGTACGCCACGTTCGAGTTCTTCTGAAGGGTTGCCAGAGCCGCGTCGCTGAGGCCGGCGGCAAAGCCGTTGAGGGCAGCGTTGTAGATGTAGGTCGTCTGCGCGCCGACCGACGCAGCCACGCTAGGCCCGTCCGTGGTCGCCCCGTCTTTGAGGACCACGATGTACTGGCCGGGAATTATTTTTCCCACCACCGGATGCAGCGGCACCACGCCCTTGCCGCTCGGCAGTTTGTCGGCCGCTGCCGGGTAGCTGAACAGCGCACTCGTGATCAACGCCGCACCGGCCAACAATTGAACGAAACGTTTCATAGCTTGCGTCTCCCCTTCATCTGAGCGTACAGATAACCCAACATCCCTTGCCCCAGCCGAACGCTGCGGTGTGCTAGGCAGCAAGCGGTTACACAGGTGTGTGACTGGTGTGACTATTGTAGATCCCCGGTGGTGACAAATCGGGTGACAAACTCAATCGAGTTTTGGTAAGGTGGCGCAGTATATTTTGCAGCGCCGGTTTGTCCGTACTTGCGGACGTGCAAAGGTGTTCAGAGTAGGCAGGGGGCAGGATTGACGTGTTTGCGACAGCGAATGGGCTAGGAGGGTCCAGCCACGGAGGTCAGCTTACACCCGCCCACAGACACATCGCTATACCGCACAGCGACACACCTCCAATCCAGCCATTGAGCGCATTCTGTCTCCATTCCGCGCTCCACAAATCCTAACTCAGAACTCAGAACTCAGAACTCTGTTAGGTCGGGCCGGGGGTCGCCGCCACCGCATTGCCGCGCACGGCGGCGGGCGAGCGTTCGGTGTGCCCGTCCTGCGGCTGCGGGCGCATCAGGATGGGGTACTTGGGCTGCAAAGTCGTGTGCAGCGTCATCTCCACGGTTTGCCCCGGCACTAGGTCCAGCCGGAACCGTTGCAGGATCATCGCCAGCACGGTGCGGATTTCGAGCAGGGCGAACGGCGCGCCAATGCAGGAACGGGGTCCGGCGGCGAACGGAATATAGGCATAAGGCGCGATTTTCGGATCAGCGGTTGGGGCGAAGCGTTCAGGACGAAACGCCAGTGGTGCGGGGAACGCATCAGGCATCCGGTGGCTGACATAGGGCGAGTAGAACACCACCGTGCCGGCGGGCAGACGATAGTCCCCCCACGCGAACGCCTCACGGGCCGTCCGCATCGCCGTGGGCGCGGGCGGGTAGAGCCGCAGCACCTCTTTCACCACCTGTTCCAGGTAGGGCAGGCGGTCCAGGTCCGCCGTGGTTGGGGCCGCGCCGTGCAGTTCGCGGTCCAATTCAGCCAGCAGTTTGCGCGTCACCGCCGGGTATTGGGCCAGCATATAGAGCGCCCAGGCCAGCGCATTGGCGCTCGTTTCGTGGCCGGCCACAAACAGCGTCAACAGGTGGTCGCGCACCTGCTGCGGGCTGAGGCGGTCGCCGGCTTCGTCGCGCGCCGCCACCAGCATCGAAACCACATCGCCCGCGTCGTCGCCTTCTTGTTCATGGCGGGCAATGATCGCCCCCAGCACCGCGTCAATGCGCGCCAGCCCCCGCCGCACGCTGCCGCCGTAGCCCAAACCACCCGGCACATCAAACGGCAACTGCGCCAGCCCCAGGTGCAGCACATCGCCCACACTCGCCACCAGCGTGGCGACGGCGCGGCTCAATTCGTTGCTCTCGCCGCCCAGGTCCATCTGGAACAGTGTGCGCCCGGCGATCTCCAGCGCCAAGAGGTGCATGGCGCGCACCACATCCAGCGGGCGACCCACCGCCCAGCGGTCGAGCATGGCGGCGGTCAGTTCCACCATCGTGGTCTGGTAGCCGTCGAGCCGTTTGCGGTGGAAGGCGGGCAGGATCAGGCGGCGCTGTTGCTTGTGGGCCGGCTCATCAATAAACAGCACCCCCTGGCCCACCAGCCAACGGGCGTGCAGCCGGTCGATCAGCGGCGCAACCAAAAAGTTGTCCACCGCGTCCACCAAGATAAAGCGGTTAGCTGCCGCGCCGTACATCCCCACGCCGCGCACGCCGGGGAAAGACGAGCTGACAATATCACCATAGCGCCGATAGTTCCGTATCGGAAAGCCGAGCGGATCGTGCAGCGATTGGAACATGGTGCCGAAAAACGGCAGGCCGGGCGGACCGGGCGGGCGGATGATGGGGGTCATAGGGCTAACGGTACGGGTTCGCTGGGCCGGGTGGCAGCGGACCACTAGAGATGACCGGCTGGGCCACCCGCATATTCGCCAGGACGGCGTTTAGTTGCAGGGTGGCGCGCAACCCGGTATACATGACGTACAGCGCATAGGCATGGACCGCCGCGCCGAGCCAGCTCCGCAACACCAGCAGCAACACGGCATCCAGCGCGTACAGCGCCATACCGACAGCAAAGGCCCAGGTCTGGCGCTGATTCGCCAGATAGCCGAACAGCACGAAAATGCCGGCGGCGACCACGTCGCCCACCAGCGCGGCGATCTGGATAGTGCCACCGGCATCTTTGCCCACCGCATCAAACACGAGCGTGATACCGAGACCGAAGGCCAGGACCAGCCCAATATTCAGCACCGTCCCCACTGCGTTGATCAGCGACAGCCCCGCGATCCAATAAAACCAGTTCGCCCCCATCTTGGCGCGGCGCACCAGCGGAGCCGCTGCGGCCATCGCCTGAGCCTGGAGGTTGACCGCGACGGGAGCGGGGGTGATGACCGGTGCGCCATAGGGACTGCCGTAGGTGCCACCATAGCCGGTATTATACGGATCGCCCGGCGCAGGGTTATTAGGCGCGGGCGGCGGATTGTAGAGGTAGGCGCTGGGGTCTACCGGCGGCCCATTGTTGGGGGGAGGATTCATCATCGGAGGTCTCCTTCGCGCTGGGCGCGTGATCACCGGGCAGCCGCACTAGGCGAGCCGCGTATAGCAGCAGCATAGCACGCCCGCCGCCGGGGTGTCAAGGCCGCGCCATAGTTGTTCAGTCCGGTAGTGGGCCACCGGAGACGGTAACAGGCTAGACGGTAGGCGCGCTACGGGCTGCGCCGTACTCGTTCGCGGTCATGGGTCTTCTAGCGGTAGCTCTCGTCCCAACGAGTACGGCGCAGCCCGTAGCGCGCCTACCAGCCCGTCCTACCCAGTCCCCGCCAGCGCCGGCCACCCCGCCAGCCAGACCCCGCCAGCCTGCGAAAGCAGGCTTCGTAGCGGTAGACGCGGCTTGAGCCGCCCGGCCCCGCCGACCCTGACCACAAGCGGAGGCGTTGTGCTATAATAGGCCCATGCACAAACCGGGGACCGCCCCCGGCCCGGTCATGTCGCAGCGTAGCGGCTCCTGCCGCCTGCGCCCACGCCCAGGAGGAACCGATGACCAGCCCCGCCGAAGCCCCCCGGCCTGCCGCGCCCAAACGCCCAGATTTTGAGCAGACCGACCGGGTGATGCACGAAAACCGCGTCTTCACCCCGCCGGCTGAGACGGTGGCGCGCGCCAATATCACCGCGTATATCCAGGCCAAAGGCTTCCAGACCTACGACGAACTCTACGCTTGGTCTATCGCCCACCCCGAAGACTACTGGGCCGAGCAGGCGCACGAGCTGCACTGGTTTAAGCCCTGGGATGCGGTATTTCGCTGGACCGAAAAGCCGTTCTTCGAGTGGTTTGCCGGGGCGACCTGCAACATCTGCTACAACTGCCTGGACCGCCACAAGGGTACGCCGACCTGGGACAAGATCGCCTACTACTGGGAGGGCGAAAACCCCGCCGAGACGCGCACACTCACCTATGCCGAGCTATACCAGGAGGTCAACCGCTTCGCCCAGGCGTTGCTCACCAGCGGGGTCCAGCGCGGCGACCGGGTGACGCTCTATATGTCGCGCTGCCCAGAGTTTATCGTGGCGATGCTGGCGGTGGCGCGCATCGGCGCGGTCCACTCGATCATCTTCGGCGGCTTCGCGGCCCAGGCCATCGTAGACCGCGTGACCGATGCCGACTCGCACACGATCATCACCATTGATGGCTATCCCTATAACGGCAAGCAGTTGAACCTCAAAGGCATCGTGGATGACGCGCTCGCCAAGCTGGACATCGTGGAGCGCGTGATCGTGGTGCGGCGCAGCGGCATGGCCGTGCCGATGCAGGCGGGCCGCGATGTGTATTACGACGAGTTGATGGCACAGGTGCCCGCCGATGCCCAGGTGCCCGCCGCCGAGATGGACGCAGAAGATCCGCTCTACATCCTCTACACCTCCGGCTCAACCGGCAAGCCGAAGGGCGTGATCCATGTGCAGGGCGGCTATGCCGTCGGCTGCTACGCCACGACCAAGTTTGTCTTTGACATCCAGCCCAACGATGTGTACTGGTGTACCGCCGATCCTGGCTGGGTGACAGGCCACAGCTACATCGTCTATGGCCCGCTGATGGCCGGCGCGACCAGCCTGTTCTACGAGGGCGGCACGATGATCCCCGACGCGGCGCGCTGGTGGAACCTCGTCGAAAAGTACGGCGTGACGATTCTTTACACCGCGCCGACCGCCATTCGCGGCCTGATGCGCCACGGCGACGCGTTCCCGGCGCGCCATAACCTCGACAGCCTGCGCCTACTGGGCAGTGTGGGCGAACCGATCAACCCCGAAGCCTGGCTCTGGTATCGCCATATCACCGGCGACCGCCTGCCGATCATGGATACCTGGTGGATGACGGAGACCGGCTCGATCCTCATTTCGCCCACGCCGATCACGCCGCTCAAACCCGGCTCCTGCACCAAGCCGCTGCCCGGCATCGAGGCCGACATCGTGACCATGAGCGGGCATCCGGTGGATATTGATCATGGCGGCTTCCTGGTCATCCGCAAGCCGTGGCCGTCCATGATGCGGGCCATCTACCACGACCCGGACCGCTATCGCACCTATTGGACGACGATTGAAGGGGTCTATTTCGCGGGCGATGCGGCGCATAAAGATGCCGACGGCTATTTCTGGGTGCAGGGCCGCGTAGACGACGTGATCAAAGTGTCGGGCCACCGGCTGGGTTCGATGGAGATCGAGTCGAGCCTCGTCAGCCACCCCGCCGTGGCCGAAGCCGCTGCCATCGGCCTGCCCGACGAGTTGAGCGGTGAGCATATCAAGGTCTATGTGATCCTGCGGACCGGCCACCAAGCCAGCGATGAACTGATGGCCGCACTGAAAGCCCATGTGCGCCACGAAGTCGGCGCGGTGGCCGTGCCCAAAGTGATCGAGTTCGTGCCCAGCCTGCCCAAGACACGCAGCGGCAAAATCATGCGCCGCTACATTCGCGCCCTGGCCCTCGGCCACGACCCCGGCGACCTGACCACGCTGGAGTCGTAGCGCGGGCAGCGTGCAACGTGGTTATGGTATTGTAACCACGCTGCTTGTTGTGTCCGTGGTGCTGAAATAGGGCAAAGAAAAGCCCCCCGGCTGCGGGGCTTTTTGTATAGCTGCTGGGAAGATTGAGTAAGGCAGGCATCGCCGGGTGGAACCGCCTCCTACCCGTTCACGTTTTACGCGCCACGTCACCCATTCGGCCCCATCACCGACGTAGCAATGAGCGTGGGCACGATGAGTGTGCTAATCCTGCCACGCAGCGTAAAGCAGACTTAATTCGTGGACACTTTTTGTCTTGAACCTGTACAGTTGGCTCACCGCGCAGACGCGCAGGGTGCGAAAGGTATTGTGACAAATGGTAGCAAAGAGGGGGGGGGCCAGCGGATTGTAGGAGGGTGGCTCCGCCCCGCGACCGTGGCTGACTGTAAGGCGGTCTCTGCCGCGCGACCGCCTTACGGCGCTACGGGGCTGGAGAGTGTCTCCAGCGGCGAACCGTGGGGGCGGGAAACGCTTCGGGTATGTGACCGCGCTGCCGCTCAGCTGCGCCGCTATTGCGCTGACAGGTACAACCCCCATAAGGCAGGTGAGACGGGTGGTGAGACCCCCGCCCGTCTCAGCTCAGGTTTTCCTAAGTGCAGCGCACGGATACCGCGATCTGCGGCTCCCTAGCGTAGGTCAGCCACGGTCGCGGGGCGGAGCCACCCTCCTACAATCCGCTTGCTCCCCCACCATTTGCTACTTGAATGAGCCATTCTCCTGACACCTGACACCTTGCACACTTCAAGTGTACGAGATATTATTGTGCATTACACGCAGCACCTACTGCTGTGGCAGCGGCGCGTCACGGATGGATCGAGATGGTCCAATTACACGTTGCGGGGGCCGCCACATCCAACACGTAGGTGCCGGCAGGAATGTTGGATACCACCACCACCCCCTCCTGGGCGCTGCCGGCCGGTGCGCTCACATGGACCAGTGCGTGCTGCGTGCTGCGGTCGGCTGAGTCGTGGATCGTTCCTACCAGCGACCAAGTCGGCAGCGTCCAGCCCGCACCGATGGGCTGGGTATCCCAACTGACATGATAGGTGCCGCCCCGCAGAGGAAAAGGAGGCGATGCCGCTAACAGACCTGTGCCGGAAAAGGCCACGGTGGTGGTCGGGAAGGCCGGCACCATCGGGGGTTCCATGGTCTCCGAGGCCAGAGTCGGCGGCACCGCAGGCACACTGCCGGAGACAGCGGTTGGCGACGGGTCTGTTGCACAGGCGACAAGGAGAAGAGTCACGCTGCCGCTGAGAATGGCGCTACGTATCCGGCCGGCCCAGGTATCCCCAGTAAACAAGATCACCCGTTTGGCCCCGCCACCGGCGCGTGGACGGGCGTGGGCACGGCGGTCGGGCTGGTAGCGGGCGTGAGGGTGACGGTGGGCGTGGGCGTGGCGGGCGGGGTGATGGTGCCGCGCGCCACCATCGCTAGGTGCAGCGGAATACTTTTCCAGGCGTAGGCCACGTTGCCGCCGTTATCTTCGCCATAGCCGGTGTTGTGGTTGCCGTAGGGGTCGTTGACCAGCAGATAACCGTTGGCCGTGTAGCCGCGCGCCACCAGGATATGCCCCGAAGCGGTTAGCGTCGTGCCCAGCAGCACGGGGTAGCCCTTGTCCAATTGCGCCGTGATCGAGGCCCACGAGTCGTCAATATAGGTCGTCTGCACATCATAGAGGTTCAGCACGTCAATCATCACTTCCCAGCGCGCCAGGGATAGGTCGCCGACGATGGTGCCGTACAGCCCCTGCGCGCGGTGGCCCGCCGGGTCGGCTCCGCCGGTGCTGTACGTGCGCCCTTTGTAGGTGAAAGGCATCGCGACATACTGGCCGTAGAACTTGCCGTCCTGCGGGATCAAGGCGGCCGGATTCGGCGTGGCGGACGGCGTGGGCGGCGCTCCCTTGCGCGCCGCTGTGGCCGGCGGGGTGCCGGGCCTACGGGTAGCACTGGGGGGGACCGTGGCAGTAGCGACGCTATGAGCGGTCAGCCGGTCCTGCGCGCTGACGCGGGCCTGCCCAGCGCTGAACGGCCAGGGCGCGAGTCGCCCGTAGTAGGCCAGCACCATCGCCACGGTAGTCGGCCCGCAGGCCCAGTTGCCGTTGAAGGCCACGCCGGTGTCCCAAATCTGGTTGACATAGGGCAACGGCAGGTCTTGCACGGGCTGCTTATCGGCGGCGGGCGCGCTGCCCACGGTGCGACTACGCACCAGATTGCCGCTGCTGGTGTCCAGCGTGACCAAGCGGGTCGCCACCCCGTCGGCATCAGCCAGCAGTGCGTAGCGACCGTCATCCGACCAAACAAGCGGAGCCAAGCCACTGACACTGGCGGGCAAGCGCCAGCGTTGGCCGGTGGTCGCGTCGGCATACCACGCCGCGCCGGACTTGCCACCCGACAGCAGCAGGTGTGTGCCGGCGGGGTTCCAGGCCAGCACCGTGTAGGCTTCGCCCAAATCGTGCAGCGTGTGGAACCCGCCCAGACCGTCCGCGACAACGATGCCGGGCGTATCGTCTTTGGCGAGGCGGGCGGGCGGCTTGGCGGCTACAGGCGTGAGGCCGTCGGCCAGCGGCCCCAGGTTGCCCACCGCCAGCGCAGCAAAGCGCGCCGTCAACGGCCCGGTGCCGCTAATTATAGCTTGGGAGGCCACGGCAAAGTTGCGATATTGCAGGCCACCAGGGCTAGAGCGCACCACCGGCAACGTCTGCCCAGTCAGCGAGAGGGTCCAGAGGTCCGGCGGATTGGTGCCGCTATCGTCGTCGTCACGGGCGTAATACAGCCCGTTGCCGTCGGGACTCCAGCCCAGCAGCCGGGCGTTCACGCCACCCACTTTGCGTGCGCCGCGCGCATCGGCCCCCACCACCCAGAGCGTGCCGGTGCCCTGATCGGCCACGGCGGCCTGCGGACTAGCGACGGTGTAGGCCAGCGATTTGCTGTCGGGCGACCATGCGAACGCGCCTACTCCCACGCCGGCGCTGTGCGACAGGGTGACAGTGATGGCTTTGCTAGTCTTGATCTCAATAATCCGCAAGCTAGAGCCGCCGCTGCGGTCGCCCGCCACACGCACCGCCAGATGAGCGCCATCGGGAGCCGGTTTGGCGGTCACGTCACCGAAGCCCACTCCGGCGGTGGCGATGCGCGCCAAGCGCGTCTCTTTGCCGCCCGCGTTCCGCAGCACGTCGTAGCTGGACGGACCGCTGACGGTGACATAAACGTAGGGCGGCAGGGTGGGACCGCCGGCCGCCGCGCTCTCAGGCGGCACCAAGCCCGGCAGCAACCCCAGCGACCCCAGCAGCAATAGACACACGAGCAAGACGCTGGTGCGGCGGTAGGCATTGGGCACACGAAACACGGCACCCGGCAGCGGGAGTCGGATCATCAGGCTCCTGGTGGACAGGTCGGGGCTGGGTGCGACACCTAGCGCCCGCCTATCGGGTTGGCTCTCACGGAACAGCCGGCGCAGAAACGCTCCCCCAAGCAGCACGCGGCTCCTGGATCATACCAGACTGCCCGGCGTGGTGTCAAGCGCATCGTGCCTGCAAACCGGCCTGCAAAGCGACCGCAAGGATCCCCAACCCTTATAACAGTTCCGTTTGCCCTGAACCCTGTCTCTGGTGATGCGTATCGCCGCCGTGGGGACAATTTTCAGATCGGCAAACGCCCCCTTGCGCTGTTCTGTAGGGAAGAGGTCTGCTGAGGCGTTCTTGGCACGCGGTCTTCGCAACAACCTTGACACCCCGCCCGCCTGCTCCGTACAATAGACAACGTGACCATCTCACCCGCCACTACCCCACCCCCATCTGCCATCCACCCTCTGCCAGCCGCCGACGATTCCTGGTGGCGGCACCCGCTGGACGTGGACATGGCGGAGGCGCAGGTGGCGCGTGCCGTGGCGCTGATCGGCGGAGAGGCTGCGCTGCCGGCCTTGCGCTGGTATTGGGCGGTTGCGCCCGCGCTGATCCTGGGCGTATTTCAGCCGCCGGAGACGGCGCACGCGGCGGCGTGCGCGGCGCATGGCATTCCGCTGCTGCGGCGGCGGTCGGGCGGCACCGGCGTGCTGGCGGGGCCCTCCCTGCTCAGTTGCGACATCGCCCTGCCCGTCGGCCACCGCTTGGCTCCGCCTGATGTGACCGAGTCCTACCTCTGGCTGGGCGAGGCGTGGTTGGCGACGCTGACAGGGCTGGGCGTGCCGGGCCTGCGCCTAGTGCCGGTCGCCGAGGTGCGCGCCAACCCCTACCGCGCGCCGCGCACTGCGCCTGCTGACGGCATATGGAGTGATGCTGACCTCGTGCAGCGGGCCTGCTTCGGCTCACTATCGCCCTACGAAGTGGCGGTCGGGCCGCGCAAGGTGGTCGGCTTGGCGCAAGTGCGCCGGCGCGGCGGGGTGCTGTTCCAGGTGGGGTTACCGCTGGTCTGGCAGGCCGACCTGCTGGCCGATCTGCTGGCGCCCCGCCCCGCCGACCGGGCCCGCCTCGCCGCCGGGTTGCGCGCCCACGCCTGCGGCCTCAGCGACCTGATCGCCCCCGTCCCGTCGCCCGCCACGCTCATGGCCGCCTTCGAGGCCACCCTGACCGCCCGCTGGGGCGTGACGCTGCGACCTGTTCCGCAAGCCGCTCCGCAACCCCTCCCCTGAAGGGGGAGGGGTTGCGGAGCGGCTTGTGCGCCCGCGCCCTCCTCTACCAAAGAAGGGAGAGGGAAGTTTCGTGGCCCGTGCGACCGCCAACAGCAGAGGCGACGCAACCGTGCATCGCCCCTCAGCAAGCCTATCCAGTTCCCAGCGCGGCAATCCACCCCGCTCCGCCAAACACCTGACCCCTGACCCCGGACCCCGGACCCCTGACACCTGACACCCGATACCTCGTCAAGCTGCATCGTCGCCGAACAGCGCGAGTTGGCGCGGCGCGGCCAGCAACGCATGATGGGGGTCGCGGAAGGGCAGCAGGTCACGCTTACGGATCAGCACGTCACGGCCCGGCGGCAGCCGCCAAGCGCGCAACGTGCCCTGCTTGATTGCCAAACGGATGGTCAATTCTGCCACACCCAGGAAAACCGCTGCCTGCCGGGCGGTAAACAACTCATCGTGTCCGTACATCGTACCCTCCCCAGCGTGTTGAGTGTTGAGTGGGGACGATGTAACACACTCAACACTCAGCACTCAACACTCAACACTCGTTACGCTGCTTGTTCGCCTTTAAGCGCGTCAATGAACTGCGAGGCTTCCAGCTTCGACAGATCGCTCGGCGCGCAGCCATAGAGTTCCGCGCACCGCGCATCCACTTCCGGCTCGTTCAGATGGCGGGCGGCGCGGGCGATGGCGTAGATCGCCTTCAACTGCTTGTCGGTCACCGTGCCGCCAGAGCGACCAGTTTCGGGGGCCGGGCGCGGGGTCATCACCAGCGGCGGGCGGCCGTTGCCGATGCGCTCGGCGACGGGGGTGAGCGTCGTGCCCGGCGCCGCCACTGGCGCGTCCACCACTTGCGCGCGCGGCAGTTCGGCGCGGGCCTCGGCGGCGAAGTCAAAATCGCGGCAGAACTGCGTGCCGAAGCCCAGCCCGGCCAGCGCGCGACCAATCGCCTTTGTTTCGGCGGCTTCAATGTAGTCGGCAAAGTCGTGGATCGTCTCCGACCCCCAGCCGGTAGCCGCTGCGCCACTGGGCAGCGTGGCCTCGGCGCGGAACAGCGCAAAGCCGTCCTCGAACTTCACCAGCTCGGTGCTGATGCGCGCCGCCGGGTACTCGGTTCGCAGCCACAACAGCCGCCACTTCACTTCCAGGTAGTCACGGCCATCAATCTTGGTCAGGTAGCGCGAGGGGTCAAAGCCGTCCAGCGCCGGCACGGCAGCCGCCACCGCGAGCGGGG
>Ga0123338_10001340_pt1 | contig 23931 bp, 20 predicted proteins | sample grotaG_FD_89793 | JGI IMG/M metagenome (GOLD analysis project Ga0123338, IMG submission 89793) | Glacier valley bacterial and archeal communities from Borup Fiord, Nunavut, Canada, to study Microbial Dark Matter (Phase II) -... | ecosystem: Environmental > Aquatic > Freshwater > Ice > Glacier ...
CGAAGCGGCTGCCGAAGCCGACTGCGCGAACGCCGTCGGCGCCGCGAGTAGCGCGCCTGCGCACGACACGGCGACGACGGCACGGGTGATCGCTGATCTCATCGCACTCTCCTCGCACGCGACGCACGCGACCTTCCGGAACGGCATTGTTCGTCGCGCGCGGCCGCCGGCGCGGCGGGTTTTTCCAGAGGAGGCATCATGGGCGGCAGCCAGGAGATCGACCCTTTGACATCCACCCATTTTTTTCGCCGCCCCCTCTGTGCCGCAATCGTTGTCGCCGCGTTGCCTGGGTGCGAGCTGTTGAAGCGCAACGAGGAAGCGACGACAGTCATCAACCGGCGCGCGATCGGCATGCCCGCGGGCGAATTCTTCGACCGCTTCGGCCGGCCCGGCTCCAAGCGCGAGCAGGGCGACGGCTCGGCCGAGTACGACTGGACCTCGAGCGTGCCCTACTCGCGACCCGGTCCGGGGGGTCTCGACGAGCGCATCTGCAGGCTCAAGGTCAGCGTCGACAACAAGGGAAAGGTCAGCGCCGTGCAAATCCTGTTCGACGCGCCTGGCGTCAAGAGCACGTCACGCTGCAGCGAGATCTTCGCGGCGCCGTAAGTTCGATCAACACAACGAGAGGAGACACCATGCTTTCCATCCGATCCGCAGCCTGTGGCGCGCTCGCCGTCGTCGCGTTCGCCGCGATGGCCGAAGACCGCCTGCCGACGATCCCGCCCGCGAGCTACACGGCCGAGCAGAAGCAGGCCGCCGTCGACTTCGAGAGCGCGCGCAAGACACCCGTGTTCGGTCCGTTCGAGCCGCTGATGCACAGCCCGCAGGTGATGAGCCAGGCGCGCGCGATGGGCGACTATCTTCGCTACAAGTCGGCGATCGGCACGACGCTGAGCGAGCTCGCGATCCTCGTCACCGCGCGCGAGTGGTCGCAGGACTACGAGTGGACGGTGCACTACCCGATCGCGCTCAAGGCCGGCATCAAGGTCGACATCGCCGACGCCGTCGGCGATGGCCGGCGCCCCGCCGGCATGAGCGACGACGAGGAGATCGTCTACGAGTTCACGACCGAGCTGCTGCGCACCAAGCGCGTCTCCGACCGCACTTTCGCGCGCGCCGACAAGCGCTTCGGCAAGCAGGGCGTCGTCGACCTGACCGGCATCGCCGGCTACTACACGCTGCTCGCGATGGAGCTGAACGTCGCCCAGTACGCAGGGCCGAAGGACGGCCTGCGCCTCGCCCGCTTTCCGAAGTGACGAGAGCGCTTGCCGCGAGCGATGGCGACGTGCTCGTCATCGGCGCTGGCATCGGCGGACTGACGCTCGCGCTCGCGCTGCACCACGCCGGCATCGCGTGTCGCGTGTTCGAGGCGGCGGCCGAGATGCTGCCGCTCGGCGTCGGCATCAACGTCCTGCCGCACGCGTCGGCCGAGCTGCGCTCGCTCGGCGTTCTCGACGCGCTCGAGCGGGTCGCGGTCGTGACGCGCGAGGCAGCGTTCTTCAACCGCTTCGGCCAGGCCGTCTACGCCGAGCCCGCCGGCCGCTTCGCCGGCCACGACGCGCCGCAGCTCTCGATCCACCGCGCCGACCTGCAGGGCGTGCTTCTCGCCGCCGTGCGGGAGCGGATCGGCGCCGACCGGGTCGTCGGCGGACAGGCCTGCGTCGGCATCGACGGGCTCGACGACGAGCGCGCGTGCGCGCGCTTTCGCAGCGCCGACGGCACGACGTCGTCGATCGAGGGGGCGGTCGCCGTCGGCTGCGACGGCATCCATTCCGCCGTGCGCAAGCAGCTCTATCCCGATGAAGGACCACCGCGCTGGTCAGGCGTCAACATGTGGCGCGGCGTCGTGCCGCATGCGCCGTTCCTGGGCGGCGCGACGATGGTCCGCGCCGGCTGGCTCACGGTCGGCAAGATGGTGATCTATCCGATCCGCGACGACATCGACGGCCGAGGCACGCAGCTCGTCAACTGGGTCGCCGAGCTCCAGTGCGCCGAGCCGGTGACGCGCGACTGGAACGGGCGCGGCCGGCTCGACGATTTCCTGCCGACCTTCGCCGACTGGCGCTTCGACTGGCTCGACGTGCCGGCGATGATCCGCGCCACCGACACGGTGCTCGCCTATCCGATGGTCGACCAAGATCCGCTGCCGCGCTGGAGCTTCGGCCGCGCGACGCTGCTCGGCGACGCCGCGCACCCGATGTATCCGCGCGGCTCGAATGGCGCGGGCCAGGCGATCCTCGACGCGACCTGCCTCGCGGCAGAGCTGGCGGCTCGCGGCCTCGGAGCCGACGCGCTTCACGCTTACGACCGCATCCGCAATCCCGCGACGGCCAAGGTCGTGCTCGCCAACCGCAGCACGCCGCCCGACACGATCCTGCGCGAGGTCCACGAGCGCTCCGGCGACAAGCCGTTCGCGCGCATCGAGGACGTGGTCTCGCGCGAGGAGCTGGCGAAGATCGCGAGCGACTACAAGCAGCTCGCGGGCGTGCGCGTCAAGGCCTGAGCCCGCGCCGATCCGCGAACGACGCACCGAGGAGACTCCGCATTGGCCTCGACCATCTCCATCCATCGGCGACGCATCGTCGCGTCGCTCGCCGCGAGCGCGGCATCGCTCGCCTTCGCCGGCCGCGCGTTCGCGCAATCGGCATGGCCCGGCAAGCTCGTGCGCATCGTCGTGCCGTACACGCCCAGCACCGGCATGGACATCCTCGCGCGCACGCTCGCGCCGCGTCTCGGCACGGCCTGGGGCCAGGCGATCGTCGTCGACAACAAGCCGGGCGCCTCCGGCAATCTCGGCGCGGCGCAGGTCGCGAAGGCGACGCCCGACGGACTGACGCTGCTGATGGGCGTGAACACGCTGGTCATCAACCCGGCCCTGTACGCGAACATGACGTACGACCCGCTCAAGGACCTCGCGCCGATCGGCCTGTGCGCGACCGGCTCGTTCCTGCTCGTCGCCAGCACCGCGTCGAAGATCCGCTCGGTCGACGAGCTGGTGAAGGCGGCGCGCGCCAGGCCCGGCGCGCTCGACTACGCCTCGCCCGGCATCGCGACGCCGCACCACATGGCGATGGAGCTCTTCAAGCTGCAGGCCAAGGTGTCGATCACGCACATCCCGTTCTCGGGCACCGCCGGCGCGGTCGGCGCCGTGCTCTCGGGCGACGTGCCGCTGATGTTCCTGCCGGTGCACGTCGCACTGGCGCAGGTCAAGGGCGGACGGCTCGTCGTCCTCGCCGCCGCCGGCGAGAACCGCACGTCGCTCGCGCCCGACGTGCCGACGCTCGCCGAGCTCGGCTACAAGGGCGTCGAAGCCGACCTCTGGTACGGCATGCTCGCGCCGGCCGGCACGCCGCGCGACATCGTCATGAAGGTCAACGCCGACATGATCCGTGTGCTGGCGATGGCCGAGGTGAAGACCGCGCTCGCCGCGCAAGGCATGGAAGTGACACCGAGCTCGCCCGAGGAGATGGCCGCGCTGATGAGGAAGGACGCGACGCGCTGGGCCGCGGTCGTGAAGCAGGCGGGAATCAAAGCCGAGTAGACGGAGACTTGTCAGGGCGACCACCGACACCCGCATCGCCTGGCCCTCGCTCGACCATGCGGCCTGGCGAGACACCGGCGCGACGCTGCACCGCTGGACGCAGATCGTCGGCAAGGTGCGGCTGGCGCTCACGCCGTGGACGGCTGGCACGTGCCGCTCTACGTCACCGCGCGCGGCCTCGGCACGTCGGCGATCCACGTCGACGCGGGCGTGTTCGAGATCGAGCTCGACCTCGTCGACCACCGCTTCTTGCTGCGCAGCTCCGTCCCGGCACGACGATGACGCATTCGAGGCCGTCGTCCCAGCGACCGAGCGCAGCGGCAGCGGGGTACGTTGACTGCAGAAAGCGGAGCAGCGGGGCGTCGGGATCGACAGCGCTGCGCATGACCTCGTACGGCAGCAGCCATTCGCCCATCGCGGCAGACCAGCTCGCGCCCTCCGGCTCGATCGACCCCGGCCCGTCGCTCCGCGCTAGCGGCGCCAGAACGGCTTGGCCGTCGCGGCCTCCGCGAGCGCCTTGCGGCAACGCTTCGCTGCGCGCGGCAGCTGCGCCTTGAGCCAGCCGACGTTGAACCAGGCGCCAGCGTCGCCCGCGGTCACGCTGGCGGCCGCGAGCTCGAGACCGACGATCAGGTCGACGTAGGCGCCGAGTGCGTCCTGCGCCGGCCGCAGGCGCGCGAGATAACGATCGACCGCGCCCGATCCGTACAGGGGACCGACCATCTCGGCGAGATAGCGCAGTCGCTTGAGGCGCTTCCTGACCCGATGCCGCTCGGCGTCGTCGACCGCGCCGAAGCGCTTCGCGGCCTTGGCGAGCGAGGTGTGCAGCTTCGACAGGCGGATCGCGATCTCGGCATGTGCGTCATGCGCATCCGCGGACGCGGACAAAGGCACGACGATCACCTCCGCGACGACATCGATCAGCGCGAGCTGGAACGCCGCCGCGCGCACCAGCGCGACCGGGTCGGGACTCTCCCCGCCGGACGGCTGCAGCCTCGGCTCGGGCGAGCCGGCTTCGGCGAGCGTGCGGCCGAGCGCGGTCGCGACGATGGTCCGGTCGCGGCAGTCGCCGAGCGCGCGAAAGACCTCGGTGACGACGCCTTCCCAAGCCGCCGGCGATGCTTCCGCGGCGGCGAGCTCGCGTGCCGCGGTGCGCAGCCGCCGCAGGCCGATGCGCAGCTGATGAATCACCTCGTCATCGCCTTGCCCGCGCGCAAGCGCGCTCGCGTTGGCGCAGACCTGCTCCAGGCACGCGGCGACGATCTCGCGCCGCAACGCCGGCGCGGACATCGTCTTGCGCAGCACCGGCCGGCGCGCATGCGTCGCTTCGACACGTCCTGCGTGGCGGGCCAGCGCCGCGCCGCGCGCCCCTTTCGACAGCGTGCTCAGCCACATGCCGTGTGCGACGACAGCGGCACGCGCCAACGCGACGAGCGCGAGCGGATCACCGGACAGGAGCTCGTACTCGACCTCGCAGATCGCCTCGACGCGATCGCCGGCAACGACGGTGCCGCGATCGAAGGCCAGCTCGACGCGCGCATCGCCGACGTCGAGCACGACGCTGCTGCGCCGCACGCGGGTCGTGCTCACGGGCACGAGCGGCGCGGTGCCGCCGCCCTCGCCGCGCAGCGCCTCGGCGAGAACACGACCGGCGCGTGTTCCGGCATGCAGCGACGGGTCGACCTGGGGTCCGTCCGGTCCCCAGCGGCCAAGCCGGGCGACGGTCTCCTCGAGCCGCTCGAAGGCGCTCGGGCCGGGCGCCTTGACGGTCTGCTCCCAGCGCCCGGCGCGCTTGCGCAAGCGCAGCGACACGCCGGCCGCGGCGAGCCGACCGTCGTCGCCATCGACGTAGCGCGACTCGATCGCGGCGCGGCGCGCACCGAGCCGCCGCAGGCTCGCCTCGACCGCGCGCACCGCGCCGGCGGGCAGCTCGAACTTCAGTTCGTTCTCGACCATGGCGATGTCGATTCTGACGGCCTCGCCGGGGCCGGGCGTGCGACCCCCGATACCCCCAATGGCGGGCTCGCACCGCCGCGGTCAGAATGCCGCCGATCCGAGACGACAGACAGGAGACGATCATGGCGATGACCAGACGCGAGTGGGTGCGCGGCGTGGCGGCGGCGGGCATGGCTCCGATGGCCGGCGGCGCATGGGCGCAGGCGGGCACGCTGAAGATCTCGCACCAGTTTCCCGGCGGCACCGCCACCGAGGGCGACTTCCGCGATCGTCTCTGCCGGCGCTTCGCGGCCGACATCGAGAAGAAGAGCAACGGCGCGCTCAAGGCGGCCGTCTATCCGGGCTCGTCGCTGATGAAGACGATCCCGCAGTTCTCGGCCTTGAGGAAGGGCGCGCTCGACTTCAGCCTGTACCCGCTGTCATACGCCGGCGGCGAGGTGCCCGAGACCAACATCGGCCTGATGCCGGCGCTGGTGCCGAGCTACGAGGTCGGCAGCGCGTGGAAGACGGCCGAGGTCGGCAAGCTCCTGGCCAAGACGCTCGACGAGAAGGGCATCGTCGTCGTCAGCTGGATCTGGCAGGCGGGCGGCGTCGCCAGCCGGGCCGCGCCGCTGGTCCAGCCCGACGACGCCAAGGGCATGAAGGTGCGCGGCGGCAGCCGCGAGATGGACATGATGCTGAAGGCCGCCGGCGCCTCGGTGATCTCGCTGCCATCGAACGAGATCTACGCCGCGATGCAGACCGGCGCGATGGACGCGGCGATGACCTCGTCGACCAGCTTCATCTCGTTCAAGCTCGAGGAGATCGCCAAGAACCTGACGAGCGGACGCAACAAGGCCTACTGGTTCATGTTCGAGCCGCTGCTGATGAGCAAGGAGATCTTCGCCAAGCTGCCGAAGGCGCAGCAGGACATCATCATGGCGGCAGGCGCCGAGCAGGAGAAGTTCGCGTTCGACGCCGCCAAGGCCGACGACAAGATCGCCGCCGACGTCTACGCCAAGGCCGGCGCCAAGGTCTACGACCTCGACGAGGCGACGGTGAAGAAATGGCAGACGATCGCCCGCGACACCGCCTGGAAGGACTACGGCGAGAAGGGCGAGACCTCGGCGGCCCTGCTCAAGGCGGCGCAAAAGCTGCTCGCGTGAGCGGCCGGCACGGCGACGCTGGCGCGCCCGCGGGCATGCTGGACGCCGCCCTCCTCGCCGGCGCCGCGAGCCTGCCGCCGACGTCGGCCGAGATGGCGGTGTCGACGATCGACCCCGCGACGCCGCGAATGCTGCTGCCGCTGGCGCGCGCGCTGGCCTTCGCGAACCGCTGCACCGTGGCCTTCGGCATGCTGGCGCTGCTCGGCGCCTCGCTCGTGCTGACCTCGAGCGTCGTCACGCGCTACGTCTGGAAGGCGTCGACCGATTGGCAGGACGAGACCGCCGTCTTCCTGCTCGTCGGCGCGACCTTCCTCTGCGGCGCGTTCGTGCAGTCGATCCGCGGCCATGTCGGCATCGAGGCGCTCTCCACCTTGCTCTCGAAGAGAGTCGACGCGACCCGACGGGTCGCGGTCGATGCTCTGTGCCTCGCGTTCTGCGCCCTCTTCGCGTGGAAGTCGTGGACGCTGCTGCACGAAGCCTGGGTCGACAAGCAGACGACCTCGTCGTCGTGGGCGCCGCCGCTCTGGATCCCGTACGGCCTGATGGCGATCGGCATGACGCTGCTTTCGCTGCAGCTCGCAGTCCACCTCTCGGCGAGCGTCAACCGCATGCGCGCGACCTTGCGCGCCCACTGATGTCGATGCTCTGGCTCGGGCTGGCCTTCGGCGCGGTCACGCTGATCTTCATGCTTTCGGGCGCACCGATCGCGTTCGCGCTCGGCGCCGTCGCCGTCGTCTTCATGGCGATCTTCATGCCGGGCGCCTCGCTCGACACGATCACGCAGAACGTCTACGAGGAGATGGCGAGCATCACGCTGCTCTCGATTCCGCTCTTCATCCTGAAGGGCGCAGCGATCGGCCGCTCGCGCGCCGGCCAGGACCTGTACGCGGCGCTGCACGCGTGGATGAGCCGCGTGCCAGGCGGCCTCGGCATCGCCAACGTGTTCGCCTGCGCGCTCTTCGCGGCAATGGCCGGATCGAGCCCGGCGACGTGCTCGGCGATCGGCTCGGCCGGCATTCCGGAGATGAGGAAGCGCGGCTACTCGCCCGGCTTCGCCGCCGGGATCATCGCCGCCGGCGGCACGCTCGGCATCCTGTTGCCGCCGTCGATCACGATGATCCTGTACGCGGTCGCCGCCGAGCAGTCGCTCGGGCGGCTCTTCCTCGCCGGCATCGGACCGGGGCTGCTGCTGGTCGCGCTGTTCGCGATCTACGCGGCGCTGCGCTACCGCCGCGAGCACCGCGACGCGATCGCCGCGCACGCGCGCGACGGCACGGCCTCGGCGATGCTCGACGTGGACGTCTACACGCTGCGCCAGAAGGTCGAGATGCTTCCGCGCGTGCTGCCCTTCGTCGTGCTGCTGATCGGCGTGATGATCGCGCTCTACGGCGGGTTCGCAACGCCGTCGGAGACGGCCGGACTCGGCGCCCTGCTCGCGCTCGTCCTGATCGCGATCGTCTACGGCGTCTGGCGCCCGAAGGACCTCGCGCCCATCCTGACGGCGACTCTCAAGGAGTCGACGATGCTGATGTTCATCATCGGCATGTCGCTGCTCTTCTCCTACGTGATGAGCTACCTGCACATCAGCCAGGCCACAGCCGAGTGGATCGTCGCGCTGCAGTTCTCGAAGTGGCTGTTGCTGGTGGCGATCCTCGTCCTCGTCGTCGTGCTCGGCTTCTTCCTGCCGCCGGTGAGCATCATCCTGATGACCGCGCCGATCGTTCTGCCGCCGCTCAAGGCGGCCGGCTTCGATCTGATCTGGTTCGGCGTGCTGATGACCATCGTCATGGAGACCGGCCTCATCCATCCGCCCGTCGGCCTCAACCTCTTCGTCATCAAGAACATCGCGCCCGACATCACGCTCGGCCAGATCATCCGCGGCGTGCTGCCCTTCGTCGGCCTGATGTTCTTCGCCGTGTTCCTGATCTGCGTCGCGCCGCGGATCGCCACCGCGCTGCCCGACGCCGTGATGGGGCCGATGGCGACGAGGTAACGCTCGGCGGCCGCGCGCTCAGCGTGGCACGCCGACGATCACGCTCGACGCCTTGAAGATCGCCGTCGCCGGCGCGCCCGGCGCGAGACCGAGCGAGCGGACGCCGTCCTGCGTGACGATGGCGGCGATGCTCAGGCCGCCGCCGACGTCGATCACCACCTCGGAGTGGACGGCGACCGGCGTCACGGACGTCACGCTGCCGGCAAGCTGGTTGCGCGCCGAGAGGCGCGCGCTGCCCATGTCGGCGACGACGACGACCGACGACGCCTTGACGAGCGCGAACGCCTCGGCGCCGACGACGAGGCCGAGGCTGGCCGCGCTGTCGCGCGTGATGACGGCAACGATGCGCTGGCCACCGGGCAGCGCGAGCTCGATCTCGTCGTTGACCGCACCGATGGTGACGGCGCTGACGGTGCCGACGAGCTGGTTGCGTGCGCTGGTCTTCATGAGGTCTCTCCCGAAGTCGCGGGCGATCGGCGACGCGGCGTGGCCGGCGTCGAAGGCGAGCACCTCGTCGGCGAAGGCGTCGACGTCGGTGGGATCGTGGGTGATGAGGATGATCGGCAGCGCGAGCTCGGCCTGCAGCGCGCTCAGGTCCGCGCGCAGCTTGCTGCGCAGCGGTGCGTCGAGCGCGGCGAAGGGCTCGTCGAGGAGCAGCGCGCTCGGCTCGGCGACGAGCGCGCGCGCGATCGCGACGCGCTGGCGCTGGCCGCCAGAGAGCTCGTCGGGATAGCGCGCCGCGAGCGGCCGCAGGCCGAGCGCGTCGAGCCAGCGGTCGACCGCGCCCCCGCTCGCGTCGCGGCGCGGGTTGCGCCAGCCGGCGTCGCGACCGAACGCGACGTTGCGGCGCACGTCGAGATGCGGGAAAAGCGCGTATTCCTGGAACAGGTAGCCGAAGCCGCGCTGGCGCGCCGGAACGTCGGTCGCGGTCGTCGTGTCGAGCAGCGTCTCGCCGTTCATCCGCACATGGCCGGCGTCGGGACGAACCAGTCCGGCGATCGCCTTCAGTGTCAGCGTCTTGCCCGCGCCCGACGGGCCGAAGAGCACGAGTCGCGTCGCGTCGCTGCGGAAAGCGACGTCGAGCTCGAAGCGATGCTCGCCCGCGCCCATCACCTTTCGGACCGCGACGTCCCACCTCATGCGCGCCTCACGCCCTTCCCGGCAGGCGCAAGGGAGCGAGCCGGCCGGCCAGCAACAGCACGACGATGCAGGTCGCCGACGTCATCAGGACGAGCAGGTTCGCGAGGTCGTCCTGGCCGGCCTGGACCGCTTCGTAGACGGCAATCGAGAGCGTCTGCGTCTTGCCGGGGATGCTGCCCGCGACCATGAGCGTCGCGCCGAACTCGCCGAGCGAGCGCGCGAACGCGAGCAGCGCGCCGGCGAGAATGCCGCGCCAGGCGAGCGGCAGCGTGACGCGCAAGAAGACCGCGGCCTCGCCGAGCCCGAGCACGCGCGCGGCGTCCTCGAGTTGTGCGTCGACGGTCTCGAACGCGGCCCGCGCCGACTTGCAGACGAACGGGAACGCGACCACGGCGGCCGCGATCACGGCGCCCTGCCAGGTGAAGATCAGGTGGATGCCCAAGGTGTTTTCGAGCCATGAGCCGATCCAGCCGCGCCGGCCGACGACGACGAGCAGGTAGTAGCCGAGGACCGTCGGCGGCAGGACCATCGGCAGCAGCAGGATCGAATCGACGAGCTCGCGGCCGGGAAAGCGCAGGCGCGCCAGCGCATAGCCGACGGCGACGCCGAGCACGAGGTCGATCGCCGTCGCCCAGAGCGCGACCTTGAGCGAGAGTCCCAGTGCGATCCAGGCCGGCGTCACGTCGCGACTGGCACCGGCGCTATCGCCGCGACCGGCCGGAGCGTGCGATCAGATCGGGATGCATGGCCGACTATAACGGTGCCCTCGGCCCGATCCGGACAGGTGCCAACGCGTCGCGACGCAACGCCCTGCTGCCGAGGCGGCTTCGCGCTTCGGGTATCTGCGCCCGCCGCTCGAGACCGACACCGATCACCCATGCTTTCATCTCCGACCCGCTGGCCCGCCATCACCGCGCTGACCGCCGGGCTGCTCGCCCCGCTTCTGCACGACGCTTTCGCCGCGACGCCCGCCCCGCGCGATCAGCCCTACATCGGCACAGTGCGCCTCCAGGTCGACGCGACCGACCTCGATCACCGCATCCTGCGCGTCAAGGAGCAGATGCCGGTGCGGCCAGGCGCTCTCACCCTCTTCTTCCCGCGCTTCCTGCCCGGCACGCATGGCCCGACTGGCCAGGTCGATCGCCTCGCGGGGCTCGAGATCACCGCCGGCGGCAAGCCGGTGCCCTGGCACCGCGACACGATCGATCCCTATGCCTTCGTCGTCGACGTGCCGCGCGGCGTGAACGAGCTCGAGCTCGCGTTCCAGTTCCTCTCGGCGCTGAGCCATGCCGGCGGCCGCATCGTGGTCACGCGCGAGATGGCGAACGTGCAATGGAACAGCGTCCTGCTCTATCCGGCCGGCCACTACAACAGCGCGATCACTTTCCAGGCGAGCCTCAGGCTGCCCGACGGCTGGAAGCAGGCGAGCGCCCTGCCGGTCGCGTCGCAGGACGGCGCGGTGGTCTCGTACCGGCCGGTGAGCCTGGAGACGCTCGTCGACTCGCCGGTGTACGCGGGCGCGAACGTGCGCCGCATCGAGCTCGATCCGCCCGGCACGCCACGACCGGTCGCGCTCAACCTGGTCGCCGACGATCCGTCGCAGCTCGAGGCGAGCGAAACGCAGATCCAGGCGCATCGCAACCTCGTCGTGCAGGCCGACCGCCTCTTCGGTGCCCGCCACTACGCTCACTACGACTTCCTGCTCGCGATCAGCGATCGCCTGAGCCGCATCGGCCTTGAGCATCACGAGAGCAGCGAGAACGGCGTGTCGCCCGCCTACTTCAAGGACTGGGCGCGCCGACCGGGCACGCGCGACCTGTTGCCGCACGAGTACGTGCACTCGTGGGACGGCAAGTTCCGTCGCCCCAGCGACCTCTGGACGCCGAGCTTCGAGGTGCCGATGCAGGACAGCTTGCTCTGGGTCTACGAAGGCCAGACCCAGTTCTGGGGCCGCGTGCTCGCGGCGCGCAGCGGCCTGATCTCGATCGAGCAGACGCACTACAACCTGGCCAATGTCGCGGCCTCGATCGGCGGCCGCTCGGGCCGCGCCTGGCGCAACCTCCAGGACACCACCAACGAGGCGACGATCTCGAGCCAGGGCGGGCGCAACAAGGACTGGGGCGACTGGCAACGCAGCGCCGACTACTACGACGAATCGGCGCTGATCTGGCTCGACGCCGACACGCTGATCCGCGAGAAGAGCGGCGGCACGCGCTCGCTCGACGACTTCGCGCGTGCGTTCTTCGGCGTCGAGGACGGCCGCGTCAAGCCGCTCGTCTACGACTTCGACGACGTCGTCGCGGCGCTGAACGCGGTGGAGCCGAACGACTGGCGCACGTTCCTGCGCGTTCGCCTCGACGCCCACGAGAGCGGCCCGCTGCTCGAAGGGCTGACGCGCTCGGGCTGGAAGCTCGCCTGGTCCGACAAGCGCAGCGAGTTCGCCGGCGGCGACGACGGTGACGAGTTCCGCAGCGACGACTTCGCCTACTCGCTCGGCATCAACGTGAAGCGCGACGGCACGGTCGACAACGTGCTCTGGGACAGCCCGGCGTTTCGCGCTGGCGTCAACAAGTTCGAGAAGATCGTCGCGGTCAACGGCAGCGCGTACAAGCTTGACCGGCTGACGACGGTGATCGGCGCCAGCCCGAGGAGCACGGCACCGATCGAGCTGCTGGTGAAGGACGGCGACCGCTACCGCACGGTGCGCGTCGACTACCACGGCGGCCTGCGCTATCCGCGCCTCGAGCGCATCGCCGAGCGGCCCGAACTGCTCGATGCGAAGGTGCTCGCGCCGAAGTCGTGACCACCGACGCGCGCGTCAGCGCTGGCGCGGATCGAGCACGTCGCGCAGGCCGTCGCCGAGCAGGTTGAACGACAGCACGAGCAGGAAGATCGCCAGGCCCGGCCAGATCGCCATCCACGGCGCGTTGTCGACGTAGTTCTTCGCCGTGTTGAGCATCGAGCCCCAGCTCGGCGCCGGCGGCTGCTGGCCGAGGCCGAGGAACGACAGGCTCGCCTCGGCGATGACCGCGGCGGCGATCGCCAGCGTCGCCTGCACGATCAGCGGCGGCAGCACGTTCGGCAGGACGTGGCGCCAGGCGATGCGCAGCGGCCGGTTGCCGAGCGCGCGCGCGGCCTCGATGTAGTCCTCGACCTTGACGTTGATCACCTGCGCGCGCGTCAGGCGCACGAAGATCGGCGTTGCCGAGACGCCGATCGCGATCATCGCGTTGGTGAGGTTCGGGCCGAGGAAGGCCGAGAGCGCGATCGCGAGGATGAGGAACGGGCAGGCGAGGAATGCGTCTGTGAGGCGCGAGATGAACCCGTCGACGACGCCGCCGATGAAGCCCGCCGCGAGGCCGATCGGCACGCCGAGGGCGAACGAGATCGACACCGCGACGACGCCGGCGAGCAGCGACGCGCGTGTGCCGAAGACGACGCGCGAGAGCACGTCGCGGCCGATGTCGTCGGTGCCGAACCAGTGCACCGCCGACGGCGCCTGGCGGATCGCGCTCCAGCTCGTCTCGATCGGATCGAAGGGCGCGATCCACGGCGCGCCGAGCGCGACGACGACGAAGGCGACGACGACGACGAGGCCGAACAACGCGCTCGGCCGTCGCGCGAGCCTCCGCCACGCGCGTCGCCACGGCCCGGTCTCGGCGCGCGGTGCGTCGAAGGCGGCGGTGGCCAACGTCGCGCTCATGGGCGCAGGCGCGGATTGGACGCGAAGTAGGCGAGGTCGGCGAGCAGATTGAGCGCGATGTAGGCCGTCGCGGTGACGAGCACGACGCCCTGCACGACGGCGTAGTCGCGGTTGAAGACCGAGTCGACGATCAGCTTGCCGAAGCCGGGAATGGTGAAGACCTGCTCGGTGAGCACGGCACCCGACAGCAGCGTGCCGAACTCGAGCGCGCCGAGCGTGATGATCGGCGTCAGCGCGTTGCGCAGCGCGTGCTTGAGGACGACCGATCGCTCGGTCAGCCCCTTCGAGCGCGCGGTGCGCACGTAGTCGGCGCTCAGCACCTGCAGCATGGCGCTTCGCGTGTGCCGCATCAGCACCGCGGCGATCGCGTTGCCGAGCACGAAGGCCGGCATCGCCATCGCCGCCAGGTTCTGCGACAGGCTCTCGAACGGGCTCACGTAGCCCGACGCCGGCAGCCAGCCGAGCTGCACCGAGAACAGCAGGATCATCAGGATGCCGAGCCAGAAGTTGGGCGTCGACAAACCCCAGAGCGCGAACGCGTTGGCGAGGTGGTCCCACGCCGTGCCACGGGCGACCGCCGAGACCAGGCCCGCGGGAATGCCGATGACGAGCGCGATGAGCATGGCCAGCACCGCCAGCTCGATCGTCACTGGCAGCTTCTGCACGACAAGGTCGAGCACCGGCTGTTGCGTGCGCACCGACTCGCCGAGATCGCCGCGCAGCACGCCGCCGACCCAGTAGGCATAGCGCACGGGCAGCGGATCGTCGAGGTGCAGCTTCTGGTGCAGATAGGCGACGACGTTCGGATCGCGCTCCTCGCCGGCCAGGATCACCGCCGGATCGCCCGGCAGCAGCTGCTGCAGCCCGAAGATCAGCATCGAGACGAAGACGAGCGTCGGCGCGATCGTCGCGAGGCGCTTGATCAGGAACTGGAACATCGCCGTCCTGGATCAAGTACCCGATGTGATGCCACTCGACGAACTTTCGAGCACCCCGCCGCCGCTTCGCAAAGGCGTGGCCGGGCGGCGCGCGCAGCGAGCTGTTCGGCGGGGCCTCGCGAGCCGGAGCGGAGCACGTCGCCCGGCCACGCCTTTGCGCCCGCCCGAGAACGCACGCGCGTCACGGCGCCGACTTCAGCCCCACGACTCGCAGCAGTCCGTCGGGAACGCTGCGCACGCCGCTCAGCTTGGCGCTGTGCACCCAGAGCCAGTTGCGGTGATAAAGGTAGACGATCGGCCGATCTTTCAACACACGGGCAGCGATCTGCTCGTAGGTCTTCTTGCGGTCCGTGGCGTCGCGTTGCGTTCGCGAGGCGTTGAGGAGCTCGTCGACCTCGGGCACGCAATAGCCGGCGTAGTTGAGCGGCTGCTTGCAGGCGTCGAAGCTGTAGACGTTGCCGTCGGGGTCGGCGCGGCCGCTCCAGGCGAGGACGTAGGCTTCGAAGTCGCCCTTGTCGGCCATGTTGAGCGAGGTCGCGAATTCGGTCGACTGAATCTTGACGGTGAAGCCGGCTTCCTTGGTCATCGCCTGGACAACGAGGGCGAGGCGCTGCGCGTCGGCCGTCGTCGGCGTGACGAGCGTGAAGGTCGGGTTCGGCACGCCGGCTTCCTTCAGCAGCGCCTTGGCGCGCGCGATGTCGCGCTTGGGTACGGGGACGTTCTTCGCATAAAACGCATTGCTCGGCGCGACCCACTGGTTGCCGACGGTCGCCTCGTTGTCCATCACCACCTGGACGATGCCGGCGCGATCGAGCGAGAGCTCGAAGGCCTCGCGCACCTTCGCGTCCTTGCCGAGCGGGTTCTTCTGCGCCTGCTCGCTCTTGCCGAGGTTGATCGTGATGCCCTGGTAGCCGATCTCGGTGATGCGCGCGATCTTCAGGTTCTTGTCCTGCTTGAGCTTGTCGATGTCGGATGGTGCGACGCGCTCGATGACGTCGAACTGGCCCGAGCGCAGGTTCGCCAGGCGCACCGTCGGGTCGATGATCGGCGTGTAGACGACCTTGTCGAAGTGGACGTTGGCCTTGTTCCAGTAGTTCGGATAGCGCTCGAACGAGATCTTGTCCTGGGCGACACGGTCGACGAACTTGAACGGCCCGGCGCACACCGGATGCGCGCCGAAGTTCGCGCCCTCGGCCTTCGCCGCCTTGGGCGAGACCATCATGCCGGCGCGGTCGGCGAGCGCGGCGAGGATCGGAGCGAACGGCGCCGAGAGATTGAGCTTGACGGTCGCGGGATCGACGACGTCGACGCTGGCCACCGGCCGCAACTCGCCGCTGCGGTTCGAGCCGGCCATCGTCTTGTGGCGCTCGATGTTGAACTTCACCGCCGCCGCGTCGAGCTTCTCGCCATCGTGGAAGGTGACGTCGGTGCGCAGCTTGATGGTCAGCGTCTTGCTGTCGGCCGACCACTCGTAGCCGGTCGCGAGCTGCGGCACGATCGCGAGCTTCTCGTCGATGTCGAACAACTTGTCGCACATCGCCGCGAAGACGATCCGGCCGACGAAGGTGCGGGCGAGCGTCGGGTCGAGGACGTCGGGATCTTCGGCGAGGCCGACGCGCAGGGTCTGGGCCTGGCCTGAGGCGGCAACGAGCGCCAGCGCGGCGCAGGGAAGAAGGCGGTGAAGAAGGGACATCGGTGGTCTCCGGAGATCTGTTGCGCCACGGTGCGGCGGCGGGGAGGGAGCGAGCAAGGCGCGCGCCAAGGTCATTCTCCGACGGCCGTCCTGCGCGCCACGGCGAAGGCCTCGATCCTCGCCTCGATCGCGTCGCGCTGCAGCAGGCCGGCCGGATCGCTGCGGCCGGCGAGGCAGGCGACGAATGGCTGGAAGCGCTCGAGGCTCTTGTCGTACAGGCGCTGCAGCTCGACGATCGGCTCGACGTGGTCGTCGACGCGGAGGTCGAGCGCCGGATAGTCCTCGTCGCCGTGCAGGCGCAGCCCCGCCGCCTGCTTGCCGCGCTTGTCGCCTCCGGCAGCCTCGCCCGCGGCCATCGCCGCGACCAGGCGCTCGCCGAGCGGCTGGCCGGCGCTGGCAACGAACGCGGCAGCAGTCGCGTCGAGCACGTCGGGGCCGGCCAGCATGTTGCCGGCGACGCTGAAACCGTCGTGCACCTGGTGACCGCACCAGTCGATGCAATCCGCGCCGGTGAACGCGGCGCCGCGACCGTGCGCGCCGAGGACGTGGAGCTGGCGTTGCGCGCGACCCGCGTCGGCGTCGGTGAGGCGCGCGACAACATCGGCAGCGGCGACGCCGTCGGCAAGCATCGCGATTCCCGCCGGCCCGTAGAGCGGATTCATCAACGCCTGCGTCGAGAGAGCGCCCACGGCACGGCGCGTGTGCACGCAGAGCGCGCCGACAGCGAAGAAGCGGCTCGCGATCGCGACGCCGAACGTGCCGTCGGCATCGCGGGCGAGGATCGACCAGGTCATGGCGCGTCGGTCGGCCGTGGCGACGTCGATCGCTGTCGATCGAGGACGACCGCGCAATGCAGCGCTTCGCGCCCCGCGCCGTCGGCGATCTGCGTGCGGCAGCTCGTGCCGTCGGCGACGACGATCGCGCTGGTCGCCTTGCGGATCGCCGGCAGCAGGCTCAGCTCGGCCATCTGCATCGACATGTCGTAGTGCGCGTCCTCGTGACCGAAGCTGCCGGCCATCCCGCAGCACGAGGTCTCGACCATCTCGGGCGCGGCGCCGGGAATGAGGCGCAGCGCATCGAGCACTGCGCTCGCGGCGCCGAACGCCTTCTGATGGCAGTGGCCATGGACGAGGATCGGCTCCTCCATCGGCTCGAACGCGAGGTCGAACCGCCCGGCAGCGGACTCGCGCACGATGAACTCCTCGAACAGCAGCGCCTGCGCCGCGACGACGTGGGCCGCGTCGCCGAGATGCATTGCAAGCGCTTCGTCGCGCAGCGTCAGCAGACACGAGGGCTCGAGGCCGACAACGGCGATGCCGGCTTCGGCGAACGGCAGCAGCGCCTGCACCAGCGCGCCCGTCCGCGCCTTTGCTTCGTCGACCATGCCCGCGGCCAGAAAGGTGCGGCCGCAGCAGTGATGGCCGGCGGCCTTCTCGAGCGTGTGCAGCGTGTAGCCGGCCGCGTGCAGCACGCGCGCGGCGGCGAGCGCGTTCTCGCTCTCGAGCAAGCCGTTGAAGGTGTCGACGAAGAGGACCGCGGCCTTGCCGCCCGAGCGCGCCGCGGCCAGCGTCGCATCCGCGCTCGCGAACATCGCGCGGTCGCGCGCGCGCCAGAAGGTGTCGCGACGCCACACCGGCAAGCGCCGGCGCGACGACAGACCGAAGATCTTCTCGGTCAGCGCGGCGGCGCCGGGCAGGCGCGCGGCCAGGTTCGCGAGCCCGGCGATCCGGCCGAGACGATGGCCGTAGTCGGGCAGCCAGGCGACCAGCCGGTCCTTCCGCGAGTGGCCGTGGCGCCGCTTGTAGTGATCGAGAAGCTCGATCTTCATGCGTGCCATGTCGACGCCGGTCGGGCACTCGCGCTTGCAGCCCTTGCAGCCGACGCAGAGCTCCATCGCGTCGTGCACCGCGTCGCTCGTGACGGCGTCCGCGCCGAGCTGGCCCGAGAGCGCGAGGCGAAGCGTGTTGGCGCGGCCGCGCGTGACGTGCTCCTCGTCGCGCGTGACGCGAAAGCTGGGGCACATCGTGCCGGCGTCGAACTTGCGGCAGTGGCCGTTGTTGTTGCACATCTCGACCGCCTTCGCGAGGCCGCCGGTCGAATCGCCGCCGCTGCCGGGTGCGCTGACCGCCTCGCTGCGCGCGTCGTTCTGCACGTCCCAGGCCGACCAGTCGAGCACCGGCACGAGCGCGATGGTCCGATATGGCGCGGGCGCGGTCGGCGGCGCAAAGCGGAACAGCGCGCCGTCGTCCATGCGCGGCGGATCGACGATCCGGCCGGGCGCGAACAGGCCCTCGGGATCGAGCACGTTCTTGATCGCGGCGAAGGCGTCGGTGAGCGCCGGCCCGAACTGCCACGCGATCCACTCGCCGCGGCAGAGGCCATCGCCGTGCTCGCCGCTGTACGCGCCCTTGTACTTGCGCACGAGCGCCGACGCTTCCTCGGCGATCGCGCGCATCTTGGTCGCGCCGTCGCGCCGCATGTCGAGAATGGGCCGCACGTGCAGCGTGCCGACCGACGCGTGCGCGTACCAGGTGCCGCGCGTTCCGTGGCGATGGAAGACCTCGGTGAGCGCATCGGTGTAGTCGGCGAGATGCACGAGCGGCACGGCGCAGTCCTCGATGAAGCTCACCGGCTTGCCGTCGCCCTTCAGGCTCATCATGATGTTGAGGCCGGCCTTGCGCACCTCCCACAGGCTCTTCTGCGAGCCGGCGTCGACCATCTCGACGACGCTGCCGTGCAGCCCGAGATCGCCCATCAGTTCAGCGAGCACTTCGAGACGGCTCTGCAGCTCGTCCTTCCGCTCGCCGGCGAACTCGACCAGCAGGATCGCCGCCGGCTCGCCGATCAGCGCCTTGGCCATCGTCGGCTTGAACGCCGGGTTGGCGAGCGCGAGATCGATCATCGTCCTGTCGACAAGCTCGACCGCCGTCGGCCCGAGCTCGACGAGGTGCTGCGCCGCCGCCATCGCAGCGCGGAAGGTCGGGAAGTTGACAACCCCAAGCACTTTCGCTCCGGGCAATGGCGCGAGCTTCAGCGTCAGCGTGCGCGACCACGCCAGCGTGCCTTCGGCGCCGACGAGCAGATGCGCGAGGTTGACGCTGCCGTCGTCGGTGTAGGGCTTCTCGCTCTGCGGGTGGAAGATGTCGAGGCTGTAGCCGCCGACGCGGCGCAGCACCTTCGGCCAGCGCGCCTCGATGTCGCGGCGGTGGCGATGCGCGAGATCGCGCACGAAGGTCGCGATGGCAGCGGCGCGTCCGGTCGCGGCCGCAACCGGGCCGAAGTCGACCTCGGCGCCGTCGGCCAGACGTGCGCCGATGCCGAGGACGTTGTGGACCATGTTGCCGTATTCGATCGAGCGCGAGCCGCACGAATTGTTGCCGGCCATGCCGCCGATCGTCGCCTGCGCACTGGTCGAGACGTCGACCGGAAACCACAGGCCGAGCGGTTTGAGCTGCGCGTTGAGGTCGTCGAGGACGAGCCCGGGCTCGACGACCGCCGTGCCGCGATCGGCGTCGACCGCGATCACGCGGCGCAGATGCTTGCTCGCGTCGACGACGAGCGCCTTGCCGGTCGTCTGGCCGCACTGGCTCGTGCCCGCGCCGCGCGGCAGCACCGGCACGCGCAGCTCGCGTGCGATCTCGAGCGCGATGGCGACATCGGCGTCGCTCTTCGGCACCAGGACGCCGACCGGCATCACCTGGTAGATCGACGCGTCGGTGGCGTAGCGGCCGCGCGAGGCCGCGTCGAAGCGGACCTCGCCTTCGGTCTCGGCGCGCAGGCGTCGGGCGAGGTCGTCGGCTAGTGCAAACGCCGAACGATCGCGCAAAGCCGAGTGCAAGAATGCAGCAGTCACAAGGCGCAATGATGCTCGACCTCGACTTCCACCCTTCCGGCCGCCATTTCCTGCAGATCCCCGGGCCCAGCCCGGTGCCCGATCGCATCCTCAGGGCGATGAGCCTGCCGACGATCGACCACCGCGGCCCCGAGTTCGGCGCGCTCGGCCGCAAGGTCCTCGCCGACGTCAAGAAGGTCTTCAAGACGCGTCATCCGGTCGTCATCTACCCGGCCTCGGGCACTGGGGCATGGGAGGCGGCGCTGGTCAACACGCTGTCGTCCGGCGATCACGTCCTGATGGTCGAGACCGGCCACTTCGCGGCGCTCTGGATCAAACTGGCGAAGCGTCTGGGCCTGTCGACCGAAGTGCTCGCGGCATCAGGCCAGGACGCGCTGCTGCCCGAAGCGCCGCACTGGCGCCAAGGGGTCAAGCCGGAGCTGATCGAGGCGCGCCTGCGCCGCGATCCCGAGAAGAAGATCAAGGCGGTCTGCGTCGTCCACAACGAGACCTCGACCGGCGCGCTCTCCGACATCGCGGCGGTGAGGAAGGCGATCGATGTGGCGGGCCATCCCGCGTTGCTGCTCGTCGACTCGATCTCGGGCCTCGCCTGCGCCGACCTGCGCCACGACGAGTGGGGCATCGACGTCACCATCGGCGGATCGCAGAAGGGCCTGATGATGCCGCCCGGCATCGGCTTCAACGCGCTCTCGCCGCGCGCGATCGAGGCGTCGAAGACAGCGAAGCTGCCGCGCGCGTTCTGGGCCTGGGACGAGATCGTCGCCATGAACGTCGACGGCTACTGGCCCTCGACGCCGAACACCAATCTGCTCTACGCGTTGAACGAGTCGCTCGACATGCTGCTCGGCGAGGGCCTCGACAACGTGTTCGCGCGCCACGACCGCTGGGCCGCGGGCGTGCGCACTGCCGTCGATGCATGGCAGCTGCCGATCCAGTGCGCCGATCCGTCGTGCCACTCGCCCGTGCTCACTGGCGTGATGACGCCGGCCGGCGTCGATGCCGACGCGATCCGCCGCCTCATCCACGAGCGCTTCGACCTCTCGCTCGGCACCGGCCTCGGCAAGGTCAAGGGCCGCATGTTCCGCATCGGCCACCTCGGCGACAGCAACGACCTGACGCTGCTCGCCGCGCTCGCCGGTTGCGAGATGGGATTGAAGCTCGCCGGCGTGCGCCTCGCGGCCAGTGGCGTGCAGGCGGCGATGGAGCACTTCGCCAGCCACGCCGCGCCTTCGGTAATCGCGCGCGCCGCCTGACTCAACAGAGACACATTCGATGCAACGACGCACGCTTCTCCAGGCGACCGGCGCAGCCGTCGCCTCGCTCGCCGCGCCGCGCGTGATGGCCGAGGAGTGGCCGAACGCGCCGGTGCGCATCATCGTGGGCTTCCCGCCCGGCGGCGGCACCGATGCGCTGGCGCGCGTCGTCGCCGCCAAGCTGACGACGATATGGGGCCAGACGGTGATCGTCGAGACCAAGGCCGGCGTCGCCGGCGTGCTCGCCGCCGAGTACGAGTCGCAGCAGCCGAGCGACGGGTCGACCCTGCTGATGGCGCACATCAACAGCCACGGCCTCGCGCCCAGCCTGCAGCCGAAGCTGCGCTACAACGTCGAGCGCGACTTCGTGCCGATCGTGCTCGTCGGCGTCACGCCCAACCTGCTGATCGCCAACCCGGCGCAGAAGGCGCTGACGGTCAAGGACATCGTCGCCCAGTGCAAGGCCGAGCCGGGCCGCGTCACCTTCGGCTCCGCCGGCCAGGGCTCGGCGCAGCATCTGGCGCTCGAGATGTTCAAGCTGCAGGCCAAGGTCGATGCGTTGCACGTGCCCTACAAGGGCAGCGGCCCGCTGCTGACCGACCTGATGGGCGGCCAGATCATGTACAGCTTCGAGACGATGACGGCGGCAACGCCGCACGTGAAGGGCGGCAAGGTGATCGCGATCGCGCAGACGCGGGCGCGTCGCGCCAAGGGCCATCCTTCCGTGCCGACGATGCAGGAGTCGGGCTTCCCCGGCTTCGAGGCGACGACCTGGTACGGCCTCGTCGGCCCGGGCAAGCTGCCGACGCCGATCGCCGAGAAGATCAACCGTGACGTCAACGTCGTGCTCGCCCAGCCCGACGTGCAGGAGCGGATGGACCAGTACGGCGCCGAGGACGGCGGCGGCTCGCGCGAGAAGTTTCAGAAGTTCATCAGCACCGAGATCGCCAAATGGGCGAAGGTGGTGAAGGACGGGAACGTCAAGATCGACAGCTGATCGCTCAATCGCACGACGACATCTGTCTCGGAGACGGGTGATCGGCGCTGCGAAACGGGTCGAGCTCCGCTGATCGCGAGAGCCGGGCTTCGTAGCACGACGTTCCCTGCCTGATGCGCACCGAGCCGTCGGGCCGGATGTCCTCGTAGCGCCGATCGTCGGCGCCCAGCCGTTGCGCGAGGACTTCGCCCAACGATGCCCAGTGGCGGTTCGCACGCGGATCGGTCAGGACAGCGGCAGCGGGCGGCGGCGGACGCGTGTCGGCGCGCACCGTCAGGTCGAGCGGACGTCGGGCCGGCGAGGATGGAGGGCCATCGACAGGCGCTGCAATCGCGGTCTGCGAATCCGCCGGGACCAGTGTCGACGGCTCTGCGCCGCCGGATCGCGCGCGCGCTGGGCGACGGTCACGCGGCGACGTGGCCTGCGATTCGAGGCCGACGGCCCGCGTGGTCGGCCGATCGACCGCTTCAGGTCGCGGCACGAGTCGCACGACGAGACGCTCCTGCGGCGCACTCACCGACGGCGATGCAGCCGGACGCCACCACAGCAGCAGGAGCGCGTGCAGCACGACGACGACCGTCGCGACTGCCGCCCTGCCAGTGGTCACCGGCGAAGGCCGCGTGACGACGTCGTGCACCTCGGCTGCCTCCACCCGAGACCCGGCGCACTCGACGACTCAGCGCGCAGTGGAACGGTGAGCGGCGGCCAAGGCTTCGATTTCGGCATGCCGCAAGGATAGGTCGCGTCGCGCGCGCTCCCACGGCACAAGCCGGTTTGCCGCGACGTCGGTTCGTGTCGACATCGACCGTAACCGAGCGGGTGATCGAGTGGCAGTCAGCAGCTTCCGCGCGGGTCCTTCCCCTGGCGGAACAACATGGTCCGCTGAAAGTGCGCCTGCTGCACCTGCTGGTAAGCGAGCGCCAGCGAATGCATGCGCCGCGAACCGTCGTCGTCGCGCACGCTCGAGAGAAGGTCGGCATAAGCGTTCAGACCGTCCGATGGGGCGAAGCCGAGATAAGTGCTCGTCGGCTGCGTGCCGCGACCCTGCTCCGCCTTCAGCGCGTGCAGCCGCGCGGACTGCTCGTGCACGGTCGATTCGTCGGAGCGGTGCTCGGCCTTGAGCCGGTCCGCATACGCGTCGTAGGCGGCAAGCGCGCTGCGCTCGACGGAGTCGAACGCGACGCGGCACAACTGCTCCGCCGTGTCCAGATCACCTGCCTGCCGCGCCTGGCGTGCTGCGGCGATCGTGCGGCCCATGCCCGCGACGTCCCACGAAGCGCCGGCCGCATCGGTGTCGGCGGGCTGGGCCATTGCGGGAATCGTGGCCAGCGTTAGGCTGGCCATGCACACCGCGTATCGAATCATTCCCATGTCGTCCTCCATTGAAGCAATGCCGGCGGCGAGCCGGTCCATCAAAGGTAGGTCGAGCGCCGCGTTGTGTCCAGATAGCTAAGCGAAGTGGCGCGATTCGGCATGCTCGGTGCCGCGCGAGTGCACCTCTCCGAGTGATGCCTAATTTGCAGCTGACCAGGACGAACAACGTTTGTCGAGGAAATGGCAGTTTTCGAAACCACTCGGAACGTCGAAAGTCGTCGGAGTTTCCAGCGGGGCCGATTTGTCGAGCATGCGAGAGCGAGCGAGAGCGAGCGAACTCGTCGACGTGTCGCCGGTCTGGACCTATCCTTACGGGCGTGGACGCCGCTCGTGTCCGACGGTTAG
>Ga0123338_10001344_pt1 | contig 23873 bp, 19 predicted proteins | sample grotaG_FD_89793 | JGI IMG/M metagenome (GOLD analysis project Ga0123338, IMG submission 89793) | Glacier valley bacterial and archeal communities from Borup Fiord, Nunavut, Canada, to study Microbial Dark Matter (Phase II) -... | ecosystem: Environmental > Aquatic > Freshwater > Ice > Glacier ...
ATGGAGGATTAGCATGGTTAGATTATTACGATCAGATTTTTATCGATTATTTAAAAGTAAATCTTTTTATATTTGCACAATAGTTGCAATGTTTGTTGTATCCGGAAGCGCTTTTTTAATGGAATGGAGTTACCGTATGATGTCTTCCTCAACGGATGCTTCCGTATCAGTGGCAGCTGCCAGCCAATTATTTCAGGATGGTATAACCTATGGTTTATCAATATTTTATGGTGGGAATTCCCTACTCTATATTGCAATCATCACTGCAATATTTGTAACATCGGAATTTGTATTTGGAACAATGAAAAATGCAGTTTCGAAGGGATTCCCCAAATATCAGATTTATTTATCTAAATTAATCACGATGACTGCAACGACTTTTATCCTTGTTTTATTGATGTTTATTGCAGCTACAATTTCAGCTACCATAATTACCGGTGAAATCGGTACATTTACATGGACTTATACAGGACAAATATTAATAATGATTGGTGTTGAGTTAATACTTCATGCTGCGCTCACGGCGGTATTTGTAATGATAGCTAATACGGTAAGAAATAACGGTGGAGTTATTGCTATTAATATCATTGGTATATTAACTTTTGCTCCTTTGATTTATGTTGCGTTGGAAATGTTGTTCAAGAACAAGGTGAAATTTTCCATCTATGGTGTTCAAAATAATATGATGTTATTTGCACAAAATATTGCACCACCCAGTGAGGACATCCTCAGGGCTATCCTTGTCGGTGTGTCATTTTTTGCAATAACAACTGCTCTTGGTATCTTTGCCTTTAATAAAATGGATGTGAAATAAACTAGTTAGTTGTAAGTAAAATCGCAAGTCATGAATAAAACAGGCTTTCTATTACCCCGAATAAGTGTAAATGCATTTTGATGCAACACCTGTTTCGGGAATAGAAAGCCTGTTTTGCAATACATGATTAATCCCTAACCAAATCACACTATTGTAGAATCAGTGAATCGTTTGATTTATCGAGTGACTTTAAGTACGTTGGTAATTTCGGCAATGTATAAGGTATGAAAATCTCCATTCGGATACCATGTTCTTATTAATTTATCATCCAACAAAGAATCACCGGTCAAGGGCTGCTCGAAAAGTTTTTTACAGATAAGTACATTCCTAGCCTCATTAAAATATGGTGTATTATCCAAATAATCCAAAGTTAATCCTGATTTTGCGATTTTATCCTCAGTTCTACCAGACACGGAACCCAAATAATTCAATGTATTCTTATATTCTTTTTCTAAAAAACTTAAAGAAAAGGTATCTTCTCTGTCAATAAACTCTTTGGTATATCGCTGCGGACGAATTACGATAAAGGCAACATTTTTCCCATACATTACACCTAAACCACCCCACGATGCAGTCATTGTATTAACCTTGCTTTTGTCGCCGGCTGTTATGAGCATCCATTCATTTCCTATAATTTGAAATGGGTTTTTACGTAATGTCTCCGGAGCTATTTCTTTAAAAATATTCATTGCTTTTATCCTCCTTAATAGCAGATGATATATATTATACGATAAAATGAGAAATGATGCAACTTTGGACATTTAATTCATTACCAATTCATCTTGCATCACAATCTAGTTTTTGCTCGCATATATTAATTATAAAGTTTTCATTTGCCGGAGGAAGTAAAATATATGATGATTCATGTGGTGCAATCGGGTGACACCATTAACTCGATTGCTGAACAATATGGAGTTACACCAGAGCGAATCATAGTAGATAACGAACTACCGAATCCAGATAATCTCATGATTGGTCAGAGTATGGCAATACGATTTCCTGATGTTGTCCATACCGTGGTGGCAGGGGATACTCTAAATTCCATTGCGCAAGCATATGATGTAACTGTTGACCAGATACGTCAAAATAACCCGAAAGCTACGGCTTTGGAATCTCTTACACTAGGAGTGCTACTTGTAATTACCTTTGCACAGGAAGAAATACTCGGAAATATCCTAACGAACGGATATGCCTATCCATTTATTAACCGTACAGTTCTAAGACAAACCTTACCATTTCTAACATACTTATCTCTATTTACTTATGGCTTTAATGCAGAGGGGGAACTCATACCGATTGAGGATGAAGAACTCATTGCAATTGCAAAAGAATTTGGAGTAGGACCAATTATGATGCTGGCACCGATGACACCGGAGGGTGGTTTTGACACGCAGATTGCTCATGATATGTTTGTAAATAATGAGGGACAAAATAATTTAATCAATAATATCATTGCCAATATGCAGGCAAAGGGTTATGTTGGGTTGGATATTGATTTTGAATTTATTTTGCCAACCGATAAAGAATTATTCCTTAGTTTCATTACCAATGTACAAAGTAGATTAGAGCCGCTTGGACTGCTTACCTTTGTTGCACTAGCGCCTAAGACTTCAGGTGAAATGAAGGGTCTTTTATATGAGGCACATGATTATCCAACGATCGGAGCAGTAGCTGATTTTGTTTTACTTATGACCTATGAATGGGGCTACACGTTTGGTCCACCGATGGCAACAGCACCTCTTAATAATATAAGGACGGTGTTAGATTACGGCGTCTCTGTTATTGATAGGGATAAGATATTAATGGGAGTTCCAAATTATGCATATGACTGGCCGCTACCGTTTGTAAAGGATGTGACTATGGCAGAGTCAATTTCCAACCAAGAGGCTATCTCGCGTGCCGCACAGTATGGTGTTCCCATTCAATTTGATGTATTGGCGCAATCACCCTTTTATAATTATACAAACGCACAGGGAGTGAATCATGTGGTATGGTTTGATGATGTCAGAAGCATGAATGCAAAATTACGTTTAATACATGAGTATTCTATAACCGGAGCCGGGGTTTGGCAAATTATGAATTTCTTTCCCGGTCTCTGGGATGTTGTGAACAATATTTATAATATTACAAAAATACCGTAAAAGTATTTTAGAATAGCGTTCTTAGTACCTTTTTTATGGTTCTTGTTTACAAAAAAGCAAACAAAAGTTATAATTGGGGAAAATGATTATAATTTTAATACTAAAGGAGTAAAATTCTATGGGGAAACGAGTATGGAAAGAGATATTAAGTTGGGTTATGGTATTCGCTTTAGCTTTCGGGCTGGCAATTTTTATAAATAAAGTCATTATATTTAAGGTAAAAATTCCCTCCGCTTCTATGGAGAATACAATTATGGTCGGAGACAAAGTAATAACATATCGCCTTTCTTATCTTTTTAGTGAACCGAAAAGAGGAGATATCATCGTGTTCCCTTTCCCGGACAATGAGGAAGAGGATTATATCAAAAGAATTATTGGCCTTCCTGGAGAGACGGTGGAAGGGAGAGCGATGTCGAAAGACGGGAAGTCGGTGGACGGACGTGTCTATATTGACGGAGAACCTTTAGATGAGCTCTATGTGATGGCTAAAGTAGGGGATTTTGGACCATTTAAGGTACCTGAGGACAGCTATTTTATGATGGGAGACAACCGAGGCATTTCAGAAGATTCAAGGTATTGGGATAATAAATTTGTGCATAAGGATAAAATCAAGGGCAAGGCAATCCTTAAATATCCGAATTTCAGTTGGTTAAATTAATATAATCCTTTTATAACGATAGGGACCCTGTAAAGATAGGCAGTTAATTTTAGAGAAAAACTCTTTTTAACTGCCTATCTTACAGGGTCTATTTTAAATTATTGTGATAAGCCCGCTTTTTTATAAATATGAAAGTGGCTTTTAATTCATCTTGATGGCTAATTCAACTAAGTATAAATAGCATATAGAATGAAACAGTTTAGTCCTTATAGGGTTCGATTGCTTCTAGAATTGTTTTTTCAAGGGCTTCTTTCCCATAATTATCTACTTCGGCTTTATTTCGGTCACCATGGGTAAGGCATCCGGCACCTCCGATACAGCCACCGACGCATGCCATTCCTTCAATGAAGTTGAAGGGCAGGACATTTTTGGAGGCTTTTAACAAAGCGGTTTTGCAGGCTTCAATACCATCGCAGACAATCGGTTTAAACTCGAAGTTTTCTATCCCCTTTTCTTTAAGCGCTTCTGTTACAGCCTCAGTTAAGCCACCGCTTTTTGCAAATAATCTTCCATAGTAGGAAGCATTATCTAAATTATCTACCGGTAGGGTCTCTAAATCTATCTCTTTGCTGTCTATCAGTGCTTGAAGTTCTTCAAAGGTAATGACGCTATCGACATAGGGGGCAACATCAGGGTGTTGCATCTCTATTTTCTTGGCGGTACAGGGACCAATAAAGACAATCTTGGCCTTCGAATCTGTCTTTTTGATATATTTTGCCAGGGTAGTCATTGGTGAAAGATTATGGGAGATATGCTTTACCATAGTCGGGAATTGCTTTTTAATATAATCCACAAAAGCAGGGCAGCAGGAGCTTGTTAAAAAGCCTTTTTCTATCAGCTCATCTGCTTCTGCACTTGCTACCATATCTGCACCCAGGGCGGCTTCTACTACATTGAAGAATCCTAACTCCTTGATAGCACTAACTACTTGACCGAGCTTCGCATAACGAAACTGACTTGCAATCGAGGGAGCTACAATGGCATAAAGCTTGTATTTTTTATTGTTCTCACTTCCCTTAATTAAGTCTATCACATTTATGATATAGGATTTATCCATGATAGCTCCAAACGGACATTGATATACACATGCGCCGCACGAAATACACTTATTATTATCAATCGTTGCCTTTTTCTCCTCATCCATGCTGATTGCTTTTACTTTACATGAATTTTGGCAGGGACGCTTGTTATTCGCTATTGCACTAAAAGGACAGACAGAGGCACATTTTCCACATTCAACACATTTATCTTTATCTATATGCGCTTTCTGGTATTCATCAAAGGTAATGGCCCCGCGCTTACAGACGTCCTCGCAGCGATGGGCAATACATCCCCTGCAGGCATCCAATACTTCGTAGCCACCTACCGGGCACTCATCACAGGCAATGTCTAGTACCTCAATCACATTGGAATTTTCTGAGTTTCCTCCCATAGCTAGGTTAATTCTTTCGCCGACAATTGCTTTCTCCTTATAGATACAACACCGCATAGTTGCCTTGGGACCGGTAACAATTTTTTGTGGAATACTGTATACAGCATGATGTAGATCATTTTCAAAAGAGCATTTGGCAACTTCTCTTAATACCTTATATTTTAAGTGCTGAACTTTCGTATCAAATTTTCTCATTCTATTACCTTTCTAATTCATAACAAGTGAATCTATATAAGTACATTAGCATTGTTAATCTGTTAAAAATAACTTATATTAACCCGTTTGCCCATCATTTTCAAACAATTAGACAGCTCGTCAATCAGTCTCATTTTGATATTGAAGCTAATGGGTAGGTTTGGATTTTGGTGAGCAGGATTGATTGCTTTTCCCACATAAAAATTAATATCGGTTGCTTCTTCAAATAATAATCGTGCAATACTGGAAGCAGCATCCTCTCGTATACTCCATTCTGCGTAGCAGGAATTGTCAGCCAAATAGTTCTGGGCATAATATAGAACACGATTTATTGTAATTACACCTTCTGTTACAAGATCAATTCCCTCAATCTTTGAGGTAGGAGGAATTTCAGGGTCTACATAATCGAGTTCTGCTTTTATTTCTTTTCCCAGATACTGCGCTGCAAGATTGGAAGTCGTTCCGCCGCATACTATATGCTTCCCTTCCTTTGCAAAGAACAAAGCCATCATTTTATTCACATCGTTTGGATCAGTGGGTGGACCGATTATTAAGTTCATAGGTTGGCGTTTCCTGATTTTTATCGAAGATATCGTGGTGTCATCACCAGGAATCCCCTCATACAAACGGTTACATTGATCTAGCAGAATAGTAGATATTATTTTTGCTGATAAGTTGTTTTCATAGACAGCCTCAAGATAATCAATTATGTTCTGTCTCTGCCATCCAAAATTTAATGTTTTCCCAACTCCAGCATATACTGCGCCATCACTCATAGCGACGAGAACATCACCGGGAGTCAGATTTATTTTTGATTTTACTATATTTTTGTCACCAATTATAATATTTGTTTTTTCATAGTCACAATTAATACCATTATGAAGAAATACCATAAGCGGATTGTCGTATTGTATCACTTCGGCAGTCTTATTGTCAACCACATGGATGATAGTAAATGTTGAATAAGCTATTCCTCTTTTTTCGCAGACGGGGAGGGTGGAAGCTACTGTAGTAACACAATCCTCAATACTCATATGATTTGCCATCATGGTGGAGATAATTTTTGCAGTTAATGTTGAAAGGATGCTTGCCTTCACTCCACTTCCAAGGCCGTCGGCCAATACCATGACTAGGGAATCCTCACTCTGCTCCACTATTTCCACGTGATCTCCGCAGAGCTGTTCCCCAAACTTATTTATACTCAGGTATCCGACATCAGCGCAAAGATTATTCATTTTTCAAGGTCTCCTTTAGATTAGTCAGTGCAATCTTCGTATCGGCGGCAGTTTCCCCAAGTAAGGAAGCGATTTCCTGAACGATACGCATTTGTTTCTCAATTACTTTATCTGTAATTTCTATAGATTGCTTGCTGATTTTTTCTTTCATTTGACGGGATTTTTCTTCTGCCGTGATGTCTCGAAGAATGCTGATGATAATATGATAGGTTTTATCGTAAATAATGGTTTCTTCGACGTATTTTTGATACTCAGTCAGATAGGTTTGTTTATCATGAATATTCTTTCCGTCCATCATGACACCGATATAGACAGCCGGATTAAGGATGCGCACAACCGGAGCACCAAGAATATCATTTTTATTTTTTACATTTAATATTTGTCTAGCTGCACGGTTAATCTGTTGTACTTCAAGATCTTCGTTTAATACGATAACACCATTTGGCATATTGTATATAATATTATCGGAGAAATTCTCGGCTTTTTCCTTAAGAAATGGCAGGCACATGGTCAAGTCAGCCTTGCCTTGGTAGACAGCGATTGCTTTTTCTCTGCAGGTATTATATCCGCAGCTACCACAGTTGAGTTCTTGATCTTTTGAGGATTTACCCATCTTATGCAGAATTTCAATAATTGCGCTGCTTCCGGGCATTTGGCTGTTATGCCCGATAAAGGTAAAATTCTTCTTCAATTTATCTTTTCCCGGATAGGATATATCAAAATCCTTTTCACGAGCGTAGTGATTTATGGCGATGTAATCGGATATGGGGGTCCGATGTTCCTTGCCCATAGCAGGTCCGCCGATGCAGCTTCCTGTACAGGCGGACATTTCGATAAAACAGTGGGAGAGGTTCCCATTAATGATGTCAGTAAGTGCACGGATGCAGTTATCTAGTCCGTCGATTGTAATGAAATCATAATCGGCCTCGTCCACATTCATAGTGCGGATAATTCCTCCGGGGACAGGGAACAACCTAGCTCTACCTTCCGAGGTTTTATCTTGTTCTTCTGAGTGTTGTATTGTGATATTTTCTTCCCTCAGCCATTCTGTTAATTCCTCAAAGGTTAATACGCAATCTACAATGCCCGGGGTTTGGTCTGCTTCCTCTTTTTTGGAAATACAAGGGCCGATAAATACAGTATGAGCATCCGGATAATCTTCTTTTATTTTTAAACAATGTGCCTGCATGGGAGAGATTACATTGGCAAGATAAGGAAGCGCTTCCGGATAATATTTTTGAATTAACATGTTGACAGTATGGCAGCAGGAAGAAATAATTGCCCTTGATGAACCTGAACGAATCATATCTTCGTACTGTTTCTTTACAATTGTAGCTCCGAGAGCAGTTTCCGTAGCTCCGGAAAAACCCAGCTTTTTTAGGGCTTTTTCCATCGTTTTAATACTTGATCCCTCGTAATTGGCAACAAAAGCAGGAGCCATACTGGCATAGACTGGTCTACCTGAAGCAAGCATTTGCTTGACAATAGCCACGTCATTTCGAATTTGCTTCGCATTCTGTGGACATGCCACAAAGCACTCACCACAAAGAATACACTGATCTTTAACAATATGGGCTTGATGATCTGCAAAACGAATTGATTTCACGGGACAATGGCGAATACATTTATAGCAATTTTTACAATTTGACTTTTTAAGTTGTATATAATGATCCATTTTTTCACAACCTTTTATTTTGAATTATGTTTTTAGTTAACCTTTACTAATACTAGCCGATTTGAATTTTAGAAAGTACGTTTTGAAGGAAAAAATCAGGGAAGTTATCTTTTGATACTCCACAGATTACTTCATCATCAATCTTAACAGATACTCCGTCCGTGCATTTTCCGAGACAGAAGGCTGCGGATAAATGTACTTTATCTTCCAGATGATTTTCTTCAATTGCTTGTTTGGTTAGTTGGATAATATCGTAAGATCCTTTAATATGGCAAGAACTTCCTACACAGATGTAAATGTTCATAGGTGTACTCCTCTTTCTTCTAATGTTATATTATAGGTGAATTTTGGACACTAGGGTAACGATTAAATTCATCTAAGTATAATACATTGTTAAAAATATGTCAATGTTAATATAATGAAAATAGTAGCAAAAAGAAGAAAAAAGTAGAAAATAGTAGTTACATCGTACTAATGCATAACAAGTTTAGGAATAATTATAAATATAAAAGTTTTGACATTATTAATGAAATTATTTAACCTTTTATGGTATAATGGAAGGGAAATGATGGTAGAGAATTATATGTCTAAAAGGAGGATTCACAATGAACATAGCAGTTATTTATAATACTAAGACAGGGCATACCAAATTAATCGCAGAGGCTATAGCAGGTGTATTTGGAGTAGAGGCAAGGAATATTTTAGATAAACCGGAACTTAACAAGATAGACTTATTGTTCGTCGGAACTGGTATTTATGCAGGCAAGGTTACACCTGAGCTGACTACCTATCTGGATGCTATTAATTCTACCATGGTAAAGAAGGCAATCCTATTTACAACCTCCATGTCCCCCAAAATTCAAACAGCTTTGCTGCGAGATTTCATTGCCCGTAAGGGAATTGAAGTGTTAAGGGATGAATTTAATTGTAGGGGCAAGTTTCTGTTTTTTAACGGAAAACGTCCGAATGAACAGGATGCTAACAATGCGAAAGAGTTTGCGAAAAAGTATTTAACAAAGTAAGACCGTTACCCTACCACATACAAAATAAAATAGATAGGAAATTATTAGGAGTATATATGAAAAACATACTAAAAAAAATTAAAAAAATAGGATATAAACAGTCAATAAGAATAGGTGCAGTCTTTATCTTAATTACTGCAGGAGTAAATCTATATGGTTATTTCAACTTACCTGATGAAATTGCAACACAGTTCAGTTTAACGGGTGGTAAAGTTAATAGAATGCCAACACCGCTTTATCTTACCCTAGCGTTTATCATAGTATTGTTGATTTCCGTTTTATACATAAAGAGCGAAAAAGAGCAGAAGATAAAGTTGTTAGTTACAGATATCGTGGTATGCATCGCAAATATCGCTATGATTGCCACTCAAGTATAATAGAGAAAATTAGAAAGATCTAATGAGAATTAAGAAACAAGGTGCATTGGCATATACTCCTTGTCATGAATAGAAAATGCCGTTACTAGGAAGCTTTCCATAGTAACGGCATTTTCTATATTAATGTAAAAAGATTAATTATTAAAATATTCTTCATTCAGTTTCAGAATCAGATTCATTGCTTCCTGACCGGGTGCCCCGATGATTGTTCTTTTATTAACGCAGGTAGCTAAACTGATGGCTTCGTAAATGTCCTGATCAAAAAGGGGACAAAACTGCTTGAATTCCTCCAGGCTCATTTCATCTAGAGCGATGTCTTTATTAATACAGAAAAGTACCAATTGTCCGACGATACCATGGGCATCACGAAATGCTATCCCCTTAGTAACAAGATAGTCTGCAGCATCCGTTGCATTGGTAAAGCCATTCTTTGCACTGCTGGCCATTATTTCTTTATTGAATGTCATCGTAGTTATCATTCCGGTAAATAAAGCAAGACAACCCTTTACCGTGTCGATCGCATCAAAGGTTAATTCCTTATCTTCCTGCATGTCTTTGTTATAAGCAAGAGGAAGTCCCTTCATCGTGGTTAGCAACGACATTAAAGCACCGTATACACGGCCTGTTTTACCTCTGACTAATTCGGCTATATCCGGATTTTTCTTCTGAGGCATAATACTAGAGCCGGTAGAATAAGTATCATCTAGTTCTACAAATCTATATTCATTACTGTTCCATATAATTATTTCCTCACTAAAACGGCTTAAATGCATCATAATCGTAGATAAGGCACTAAGAAGTTCAATTAAATAATCTCTGTCAGATACACCATCCATACTGTTGAGCGTCGGACCATCAAAACCTAAAAGTTCAGCAGTATAGGCACGATCGAGCGGATAGGTAGTTCCTGCCAGTGCACCGGAACCAATGGGGGAAAAGTTCATTCGCTTAGCAATATCCGAAAGCCTAGAACGGTCTCTTTTGAACATTTCGAAATATGCTCCGAAATGATGTGCCAAGGTAACTGGCTGAGCTTTTTGAAGATGGGTAAAGCCCGGCATATAGGTATCGATGTTTGATTTCATGATTTCATGTAGGGAGAGTAACAGCTTCTTTATAAGTAGATCAAGCTCAGCGATTTCATCTCGGGTATACAGTTTCATATCAAGTGCAACCTGGTCATTGCGGCTTCTTCCGGTATGAAGCTTCTTTCCGGCATCGCCAATCCTATTAATTAAATGAGCTTCTACAAAACTATGGATATCCTCATGTTCTCCATCGATTATCAGAGTGCCATTAATAATATCTTCACAAATCCTGGATAAGCCACTGATGATAAGATCCTTTTCATTCTCCAAAATAATCCCCTGTTTTGCTAACATGGTAACATGTGCGATGCTGCCCTCGATATCCTGCTTAAAAAATTTCTGGTCGAAAGAGATGGATGCATTGAAGTTATGCACTAACTGATTCGTCTCTTTTGTAAAGCGTCCGCCCCAAAGCTTCATTATTATCCTACCTCATTTCTAATTCTTTTTTGTCATAATAATACCTTTTAGAAAAACTTGCAATAGAAATCTTATAATTATGCAAAAATATTTATATTAATGAAGCGCTGATACAATTTAAGCAGAGGAATACTATAATTCATACAATGCTACGTATTTTTCTTTCAAATAGTTAACATAGTAATCCGCATTGAATTTTTCACCGCATACGTCCTGCAGGATTTCATTGGTATTCTTGGTGGCTCCATATTTATGGATGGAGTCCCTCAAAAATTCTCGGATGGGCATCAGATTACCCTCCCTTAAATATTGTTCAAGGGGCATCTTTTCTTTCATGCAGGCGTAAATTTGTGAAGCTACGGCAGTTCCAATAGCATAGGAAGGGAAGTAGCCAAATTCACCCCAGGACCAATGTGTATCCTGTAATACTCCGTCTGAATCATTGGAAGGAGTGATTCCCATATATTCTTGGTACTTTTGATTCCAAACTTTAGGAAGGTCGTCCACAGTAATTTCATCATTAAAGATCATTTTCTCGATTTCATATCGAATTATGATATGAATGCAATAGGAGAGTTCATCGGCTTCCGTTCGGATTAAGTTTGGAGCTGCTTTATTGATGCCCTTTATAAAATGATCCAAAGTAATATTTTTTAAATTTTCCGGATAGGTATCAATTAATTTACCATAAATCGGTTCCCAAAAGTCGCGGCTCCTGCCGATGATGTTCTCGTAAAAACGTGATTGGGACTCATGCATACCCATAGAAGCACCACCGCCGACTAAGGTCTGGGTTATTGAATCATCAATATTCATCTCATAAATAGCATGGCCGCTTTCATGGATGATGGAGAACATGGCACTTTCCAGATTGTCCTCATAGTAGTGACTCGTTATTCTGACATCATGATTGTGCATCTGCAGGGTAAATGGGTGAGCACTTTCTGCAATCACACCTTTGTTAAAATCAAAGCCCAAATAACCGCTTAAGTACTTGCAGAATTCTTTCTGCTTCGTAATGTCATAGTTCAAATAATTATAACTCTTATCAATTGTTTCTGCTTTCTTAGATACCTCCTTTAATAGAGGTATCATTTCCTTCTTAATTTTATCAAAAAAGATATCTAAATCTTCAATCATAAAACATTCATCAAAATCACCTAACAATACCTCGTATGGTTTTTTATTTCCTTTCACCCGATAACGGGCAAATTTTTTCTTAAAATCAATAATTTTCTGCAAGTAAGGAGCAAAATCCTCATAATTGTTATCTTTTTTCGCTTTTACCCACTTGCGGCTAGATACCGAGGTCAACTCATTAAACGTTCGATACTCTGCGGGTGGTATACTTTCTAATTGTTCATAGGTTTTTGCTAACTCTTTCACGATGGCTTTTTCCGTATCCGTTAATTCCTTGTGCTCTTTTTCCTCTTGTAATTTTTTCAAAAGCTTTCTGACATCATCATTAATTAGACTTTTCATGTATTCGTCGGATAAGATACCAACAACCTTGGAGGTGTTTTCTGCCGCTTCGAAAGGAGCAGTGGTCTGGTCATCCCATTCAAACAAGGTCCGTGCGGTCTGTAACGCCATGGATTTTTCTAAGTATGGCTGTAATTTTTCAAATGTTTTACTCATATGCGCTCCTATTTGTATTTATGACAATGTGATTAAATTGTTCTTAAATAGTATATCAATTTTTAGGAAGCATAGCAATCCAATCTCCTCCAAAATTGAGAAATATTCCTATTGACTTGATTAATAGCTAGTTTTCATATAAAATAATAGTGGATAGTAAAATATACCATATTAAAATAGTATATAAAAATATAGAATATTAACCATATTTTTGTAGATAATAGAAAAGTGGAATGTCAATACAAGATGAATTGGTAATGAATTCGGCTGTGCCGAATTCATTTAATCAAAATTGTCGTGAATAAAACACTAAAAAGTTAGTGAAAGGATGGATAAACGATATGAAGAATATGATGATTGAAAAAGTTATAGGGAGAGAAATTTTAGACTCCAGAGGAAATCCCACTGTGGAGGCAGAAGTAACTTTAGCAGATGGAAGCGTTGGCAGAGCTGCCGTTCCATCAGGAGCTTCAACCGGAGCCTTTGAAGCTGTAGAGCTTCGGGATAATGACAAGAGCAGGTATTTGGGCACTGGTGTTAAAAATGCAGTTAAAAATATTAATACTTTAATTGCCACAGAAATAAAGGGAATGGAAGCCTGTGAACAAACTGAAATTGATGCAAGGATGATTGCTTTAGATGGGACAGATAATAAAGGGAAACTGGGAGCAAATGCAATACTAGGGGTTTCTCTAGCAGCTGCAAAGGCTGCAGCCACTTCCCTTAAAATGCCGCTCTACCGATATTTAGGAGGAGTCAATGCAAAGACCTTACCGGTACCTATGATGAATATTATCAATGGTGGCAAGCATGCTGATTCCAGTTTAAATATTCAGGAATTTATGATTATGCCTGTTGGTGCTGCAAGCTTTTCCGAGGCATTGGAGCACAGTGCAGCCGTATTCCATACGTTAAAGAAGCTGTTAAAAAACGATGGATATGTTACAGCAGTCGGTGATGAGGGTGGATTTGCACCGAAGTTTGGCAGCGATACCGAGGCTCTAGACTATATCGTTAAGGCAATAGAATCTGCTGGGTACCGACCGGGAGAGGATTTCTATATTGCCATCGATGCGGCAGCAACCGAAATGTATGAAGAAGCAGCGAAGGCAGGTAGAAAAGGCGACTATTTATTCTGGAAAGCTGGAGAGTATAAGACAGTTGATGAAATGGTGGATTTTTGGGATCAGGTATGCAAAAAGTATCCCGTTATTTCCTTGGAGGATGGACTTGCAGAAGAAGACTGGAAGGGCTGGAAGCTCTTAACCGATCGACTCGGTAGCAAAATTCAATTAGTGGGTGATGATTTATTTGTAACTAATACAAACCGTATAAAGGAAGGAATAAAACAGGGAATATCAAATTCGGTGTTAATAAAATTAAACCAGATTGGGACCTTAACAGAGACTCTGGACGCCATCGAAATGACGAAGAATAACCATTGGACGGCAGTTGTTTCACATCGTTCCGGCGAAACAGAGGACGTTACATTGGCCGATATCGCAGTAGCTACTAATGCGGGCCAGATTAAGACCGGTGCACCCTCTAGAACAGACCGTGTAGCTAAATATAATCAGCTTCTTAGAATCGAGCAGGAGCTTGGAAGTAATGCAAGATATCTGGGGAAGGAAGCGTTCAACGTATTTTAGAAATCATAGAGGGTTTATGTAAGATGTAATCAATATATATATTTTATCCAACTGTTTGCCCCCATAATACCGTGAATTTTTGTAGGTGGTATTATGGGGGCAGCTGTATATGTCTGAAGTATAAGTAAAAGAGCTATGCAATATTAGCACAGCCCAATTTATCATATGAAATATTCATAATATTTTCGATTAGTGCTTTACCTTATAAGGGTCCTCTTTTATCATGCATCGGTATGACTTGATTATATTACCGCTCACCTTTGTGAGGCTATTCACGGCACGTAAATCCATATCCCGTACATACGGAACATTATCATACATCGACCAGTGATCCCACATGGAATCATCGTAGGGTTTTAACGGAGCTGTTTTCTTATCTTTCCTAGTATTCACGTCTACACCTCACAACAAGATTTCGTCTCCTTAAATATATAACGAATTCAAATATAATTCAAGTACAACTTATCTTACTTTTCCTCTTTCGCATGATTAAATTTTTTCTGTATTTCCACAACTAAAATTGGAGTAATGGAGAGTAAGAGTACAATAGCCCATTGTCTTATGTTAAGCGGTACTACCTGAAATACACGTGCAAGTGGAGGTACTGATATTACAATAATTTGTAGAAATGAACAGAGGATAAAGGAGAATACCAGCTTCCAGTTACTAAATACCCCAATTTCTGAAAGAGAGTGTTCACTTCTCATGTTAAAGGAATGAAACAGCTCGGATAGACTTAGAACAGCAAAAGCCATGGTTCTACCAACCCAAGGAATATAAGTACCCGGTAAAGAATTCAAATTATTTTGTTCTGACAAAGAGCGAAGTAATGCCGGTGTATCAAAAAATTTATGGCCGACAACAAATGCCGTCAGGGCAAGGGAACCGATTAGAATTCCTTCGAAGATGATGTGAAAGGCCAGACCATCTGCAAACATTCCTTTATTCGGAGATAGCGGTTTTTTCTTCATAATATCTTTCGCAGCCGGTTCCACACCTAGGGAGATTGCAGGTAGTGAATCCGTAACTAAGTTTACCCATAATAATTGAACGGCTACTAATGGAGTAGGCAACCCAAATAAGATAGCTACGAATATCGTTAGAATTTCTCCAATATTACTGGATAGAAGAAAATGGACTGCTTTTTTAATGTTTTCATAAATGCCTCTGCCTTCTTTAATAGCAGAAACAATTGTTGCAAAATTATCATCCGTTAAAATCATATCAGCAGCATTCTTAGCCACATCCGTTCCGGTTATGCCCATGGCGCAACCGATATCTGCACTATTTAGGGCAGGTGCATCGTTAACACCATCTCCAGTCATTGCAACTACCTCGCCACGGCTTTGAAAAGCTTTCACTATCCGCACTTTATGTTCAGGAGAAACTCTGGCAAATACGCTAAAGCGTGAAATGGATTCACTCAATTCTTCATTGCTCATTCTGGATAACTCATCCCCGGTAATAGCCTCATTTTGACCGGATAGAATACCAAGCTCCTTAGCAATTGCTATTGCTGTCAATATATGGTCACCAGTAATCATTACCGCTTTTATTCCTGCCTGTTTACATAGATTAACAGCTTCCTTTACTTCTTCTCTGGGAGGATCAATCATTCCAATCAGACCGATAAAGGTTAAATCATTTTCTAGCTCAATAGCTTCTGCCCTCGCACTTGCTTTTGGAATGTTCTTGTAGGCAACAGCAATAACTCTCAAAGCCTGCTCCGTCATAGCGTTATTAAGCAAGGTAAGATGGTTTTTCTCCTTATTTGTTAGAGAATGCTGCCTTCCGTTTTCATAAACGTTTGTACAGCGGTTTAGCAGATAATCAAAAGCTCCCTTTGTGATACTTCGATAGGAATGATCAGAGGATTTATGTACGGTCGTCATCAGTTTTCTTGTAGAATCAAAGGGTATCTCATGTACTCTTTTATAAGTTAAATCTAGATTTAACTTGTTAGAACCAGCATGGTATGCCGCGACTACCAATGCTTTTTCTGTTGGTTCACCATTTGTGGTAATATTGCCTTTATCAATTTGTAAAATTGCATCATTGCATAAAGCAGAATGAGATAATAAAAAATTTCCAAACTCACTTTTCATAATTTCTTTCCCATGAATGGAACAAATATCTGTCACGGTCATTATATTCTGTGTTAAGGTTCCGGTTTTATCAGAACATATAACAGTTGCACTGCCAAGCGTTTCCACTGCGGGAAGTTTACGGATTACTGCATTTTTCTTGGCCATCCGCTGCACGCCAAGAGAAAGCATGATAGTTACAATAGCGGGTAGCCCTTCCGGGATAGCAGCAACAGCAAGACTGACCGAGGTCATGAACATATCAAAAACAGGAAGATTTTTTAATAGACCAATGATAAAAATTATAATACAGATTAGGAGAGCTGCAATACCCAGAACTTTACCGGTCTTAGAAAGCCTTTTCTGCAAGGGGGTCATGGGAGTTTCATCTTCCATAATCAGTTTTGCAATATGGCCGACCTGGGTATTCATACCGGTATCGGTAACCACTGCTATACCCCTGCCATAGGTAACCATACAGGTAGCCATAACAAGATTAATACGATCTGCTAAATTGGTATTCGCTTGTAAGCGAACCTCAGCTATCTTTTCTACTGGATGGGATTCACCTGTAAGAGAAGCCTCTTCCACCTTAAGGTTAACACAAGTAATCAAACGGGCATCTGCCGGTACGAAGCATCCGGTATCCAATAGTATGATATCTCCAGGTACTAATTCAGAAGAGTCTATTACCTCAACTTTACTATCCCGCAGTACATGAGCTGAAGGTGCAGACATTTTTTTTAATGCTTCCAAAGACTTTTCAGCTCTTGCTTCTTGAATAACCCCAAGCGTTGCATTCAATATAATGATGAATAATATAATGACTGGATCAACAAAATCAAGTTCTCCATCAAAATAAGAAACGAGAAATGATACTGCAGCGGCACAGATTAATATAATAATCATGAAATCAGCAAACTGAGCAAAGAATTTTCGCAATAAACTCTTTCCTTTTTTGGCTTCCAATATATTTGTCCCGTAGGTTAGCCGTCTTTGTTTTACTTCCGTTGCAGTTAAACCGTGATCTAATGAAACATCCAATTCTTTTAAAGTCTCTTCTATGGATAAACTGTGCCAATACATAGCAGTGTTCACTCCCAATGTGGTAAATCTTCTCTTAATTATATGAAGGCAGGATTGGATTATGAATGGATTACAAAGGTGCTAAGTTATACAATAGACATTTTTTCGATGGAAAAATACATTTACAACTAGAATATTTCGTGTATAATACTATGATTAACAGGTGAAGTTTTATATAAAAGGAGTAATATGTCAAGAACAATAGTAAATGATATGACAAGTGGGTCACCCACAAAATTAATATTGAAATTTTCATTGCCTATGTTAATCGGCAATCTGTTTCAGCAATTTTATAATATGGTAGATTCTATTGTGGTTGGAAAGTATGTAAGCAGAAATGCGTTGGCCGCGGTGGGTGCAACTGGGTCTCTAATTTTTTTAATCTTTGGTTTGACGTTTGGCCTTTCCGCTGGTATATCCATTGTTATTTCACAATATTTTGGCGCTAAGGATTATGAAAATGTAAGAAAAAGTTTTGCTACGGCAACCTATATCATTGTAGGAGCGTCTGTTATCATGGGGATTATCGGCTTTTTCTCAAGCCGCTTTTTATTGGAACTTTTAAACACACCGGCTTCCATTATTGATCAGTCTGATATCTATATGAAGATATCCTTTGTAGGAATTTTAGGTATCGCATGCTACAACGGTATGGCAGCCGTGTTGAGAGCCTTGGGCGATTCTATTACACCATTAATCTTTTTGATTGTTGCCAGTGTTCTTAATGTGGTTCTTGATTTGCTTTTTGTTATTGTATTCCATTGGGGCGTTGCCGGAGTTGCGATTGCTACAATCATAGCCCAGATCATTTCAGCACTTGGTTGTATTATTTATGCCATGGTTAAGGTGAAGATACTTCGAATGCCGCTAAAAGATTTTAAGCCTGACCCAGTAATATTTCGAAAATGTATTCACCTGGGAATTCCGGTTGCATTACAGAATGCCTTTGTTTCTATCTCCTTGATGGCATTACAGGGAGTAGTCAACGGCTTTGATGAGGCAGTAATTGCTGCAAATACAGCTGCAAGCCGTATGGAGCAACTGGTATTACAGCCCGGCATGTCATTAGGTGCAGCGTTAGCTTCTTTTACAGGACAGAATATAGGTGCCGGAAAAATTGAACGTGTCAAGAAAGGGTTTAAATCTGCAACAATTATAATCGTGGTGTTTAGCTTAGTTATGCTACCTTTTATGTATTTTGGCGGTGAATATATTATGAGACTCTTCACTAAGAAAGAGGATATCGACGTAGTAAGAATAGGTGTTGAAGCCATCAGCATCACTAGCTTCTTTTATAGCTTTGTGGCAATGATATTTATTACAAGAAACTTCCTAAGCGGTACCGGAGATATTCTTATTCCTATGATTATGGGATTTACAGAAGTTATATTCCGAGTGATTTCTGCTAATATTTTATCCAATTACATCGGATACAGGGGAGTTTGGTGGGCTACTGCTATAACGTGGGTCCTTACTGCCGGTGTAGGAATTTTCAGAGTTAAGTCAGGAAAGTGGAAGAATAAATCGATTTTAAGACAAATTTAAATAAAAACTAAATATCTATGTAAGATGAATTGGAAAGCAATTCGCTTGTCAGAAAACATATACCGTATAAATATTGGATCAAATCCTTTATTAATACGGTATTTGTTTCTAGATAATTATTTCATTCTTTGCCTTCTTCTTTTTGTGCTTCTTATATAGAAAATTTACAATTAAGGCAATAACACAGATAATAAAAACAGGGATCAAGTTATATTTGTAACGCTCATAATATTCCCCTACCTTCTTGTAATTTTCCCTAAGAAGAAAGCCTAGGCCAATAAGAAGTGTATTCCAAATAGTAATACCAAGGAACGAAGCAGTAAAATAAGTAACAGGTCTAAGCTTGGCAGCTCCAGCGACTAATGCAATATAGGTGCGGACAAGTGGAATTACCCTACCGATGCATACAGCAGCCGCTCCATTTTGCTTAAATTTATCATAGGAGGAGTTAATGCCCTTTTGCGTTTTTGGAAATCGTCTGGTTATAGCGTTAATCAAAGCACCTCCTCCGAACCAGCCTACTGTATAACAAATTCCAGTTCCAATGAGACCTGCCAGTATACTTAAGGGTAGTATGACAAAAAAGCTGGTATGATTTATGGAAGCAACCGCACCGGAAAAAGGAAGGACTATTTCACTAGATACAGGGAAACAGGCATACTCAAGTAGAATAATAATAAACATTGCAACTAATCCATATTCATAAATCAGGTTAGTCAAAAAACTCATGAAAACCTCCCATTGTTAAAACATAATTAAGATATCTTATATGTGCATTATATGATAAGAGAAGATAAATCATTTCAAAAATAAAATGGCAAGATACCTTTAATAAAAGTAAATCAAAACATAGATATAACAAACTAGATCGGTTATATCTATGTTTTTATTATGGATTTTATTAAATGCATAATAAAGGAAATATAAGATGGAATAATGTAATATTAGTGCTATAATAAGGATATATTATGCAGAAAAAAGCGATTTGCGATGCTTTATGGGAGGAGAATATGCAATATCAATATATACCACATATATGGCTGTTGATTGTTTCCGGACTATTCTCTCTATCTTTGGGTATATTCGCACTGCTAAAGCGCAGGGAAGCAAAGGGAGCTATTAGCTTTGTACTCAGCATGTTAGCAGTAACATTTTGGTCGCTGCCCAATGCATTTGAAATGTCAGCAACTGATTTATCAACCAAGCTATTTTGGGCAAATGTTCAGTATATTGCTTATTGCTTTTCACCCTTAACCTTACTCGCATTATGTATGGAATTTACCGGATATGACAGTTGGATAAAAAGCAAAAAGATTTTATGGCTTGCAGTACTTCCTGCTATTATTACATTACTTGTTTGGACAGATGGATTACATGGTCTTATAAGATACAATTTACATATGGATTATAGCGGAATTTTTCCAGTAATCGCAAAAAAATATGGACCGGCTTTTTATATTCACGCGTTATACTCTCATGGACTTAATATAGCAGCATTTGTTCTTTTAATTAATGCTGTTTTTTTTAAGAATACAGTTTACCGCAAGCAAGCAATCGTACTTCTCTTTGGTGTGAGTTTAATTGTGATGCCAAATGTAATTTACGTACTAGGATTAAGCCCATTAGGATTTGATATTACACCCGTATTTATTGGTCCCGCTGGCTTTATTATGATTTGGGGGATTTTTCGCTATAAGATGTTTGATCTGGTGCCATTAGCACGTGCCACCGTAATCGAAACTATGGATGCAGGTGTTATGGTATTAGATTTGCAGAACCGTGTGTTGGATATGAACCCTGCTTTTCAAAAGATAATTAAATTTTCAGTACCTCAACTGTCTAACAGGAGAGTAGAGAATGTATGCGTAAAAATACCTGAACTTATCGAAGCTTGTAATGACAGGAGTATCGTACATACGGAGTTTATTGTAGGTACAAAGGACTTTTCAAATATTTATGAGGCATTACTCTCACCATTAACAGACAGTAAGGGGGTGCTCATTGGCAGACTTGTGGTAACTTATGATATAACGAAAAAGAAACAAACACAGCAGGTATTCTTAATGCAGCAGTGGAAGCTTGCAGCCATTGAGGAGAGGGAACGGATGGCAAGAGATTTGCATGACAATCTTGGGCAGGTGCTTGGTTTTATCAACCTTCAGGCACAGGGAATTAGACAGGAGTTAATCAATGCTGGGGTAGAAACAGTATCGGATAAGCTTGATAAGTTGGTTGAAGCAACTCAAATAGCTCATTCAGATATTCGAGAATATATCCGTGTTGGGCGAACTTCAATGAATTCAGAGCAAGAATTTGTTACATCTATAAAAACGTTTATTAAAAATTTTGAAAATCAAACCGGACTGGGCGTAAAATTGGATTTACCAAGTGAAATAACAGGTGATGAGCTTAAACCGATGATTTACATTAATATACTTAATATTATAAAGGAAGCACTTAATAATGTAAGAAAACATTCAGAAGCCAAAAATGTAAAGATAATATTTAGTCTTACAAAAAAGCAGTTGTGTGCTACAGTTGAAGATGATGGCAAGGGATTTGATACTTTGCTAATTCACGGTAAGAATAAAACCAGGTTTGGACTTGACATTATGCGCGAGCGTGCAAAGGAAATAGGCGGAAGTATAAGTATAAAATCAGAATTAGGAGAGGGAAGCCAGATTTTTTTATCTGTGCCAATAGAGGAAGGGGAAAAGCAAAATGCAAACGAAAGTGATGCTGGTTGATGATCATCTTTTATTCTTGGAAGGTCTTCAATATTTACTGGAAACCTATGGAATAAGTGTTGTAGGAAAAGCAAAGAATGGAAGGGAGGCATTCATAAAAGCACAGATTTTAAAGCCTAATATGATACTTATGGATATTAGGATGCCGGAATGCGGAGGCTTGGATGCATTAAAACTTATTAAGGCAGAAATGCCCGATATAAAGATTATTATGCTGACTTCCTCTGAGGAGGATGAGGATCTTTTTGACGCAATTAAGTTTGGGGCATCAGGATACTTGTTAAAAAATACAGATGCTAAGAATCTGATCGGTATGCTTTCTGATGTTGAAAATGGGGAAGTGCCTTTATCTCCTGGTCTAGCAACCAGATTACTCAATGAATTTAAACGAAGTAATGAATCTGATTATATACCTTCACAAAAATCGGATTGTTGTGAAGAGAGAAATATTTTAACAGATAGACAATTAGAGGTACTTGAGATGGTAGCAAAAGGACGAACCTATAAAGATGCAGGCGAAGCTTTAGGATTAACCGAGCGAACAGTTAAATACCATATGGGAAAAATACTGGAATGTCTTCATCTTGAAAATAGAGCACAGGTAATTGCGTTTGCTGCCCAGAGTGGATTCTTTAAGGAAAAATAAAGCAGGATTAGTCAAAATAGCATTAATTGCAAGAGCTAAGACATCATAGTGCTCAATTTTTTGGAAAGAGTACAGTTAACACTGTCTTAAAGTGCAGCCATATAGCCGTGACTGTACTTTTTTATTTTTTAGACTGTACTTTAGTACATTGTCAATGAATATATATTTATTCTATAATAAGAAAGTAGAAGTGTGTAATATTAACTTATTATATAAATTATTGCGTCGTTAAAACAAATCAATTAAATTTTTAATGGAGGATAAATTATTCATAACAATTATGACAGGTAAGCCTATTAATAAAGAAGAGGTTACTATTTTCATTTTGTGTGAAGAAGAATTTTAAGTTTATTTGAAAACTGGAATGATATGAGGAGGTATTTTATGAAAGAGAAAAGGAGTTTTAATAAGACATTTGCTGTAATTATGGTATTTGCGACTATATTCGCCAGTTTATCAAATGGGCTTGTGTGGAATGCAAAAGCGGCCATTAGTTCAAAAGAATTAGCATCTACTTACTTGAACACAACAGTTAAATATTTAAACTTCGGACAAAAGGATTCGATTACCTTTGATTTTAATATTAATAAGGAAGCACAAAAAAAGGGTGCAGCTTATACCTGGTATATAAAAGAAGATAAAGGGGATCAAGGTACCGTTACGATAAACAGTAAAAATGGTGTTGTAACTGCAAAGAAAGCAGGGACAGCCTACATAAGATGTAAGATTTCGCTTGCAGATGGTACTATTCTCAGACCGGAAGCAAAGGTTATTGTTAGAAATAACATTACTGCAGTTGATATTAGCAATATGCCAGGAAACCAAATTCTTTATGTTGATGAGGTAATGGATTTTAATAGAAGTATTTTAAATACTGACGCAGGTAAGGGTAAGGTTTCAAAGGGTATTACGCGATGGGAATTGAAATATGATACGGCCGGAATCGGCAATATTACGGAGGATGGAGTTGTAACTCCAACAAAGGTAGGGGCTTTTTCCATCCGTGCAGTTTGTTTTCAGAGTAAGGAAAAGTATAGCTTGCATCTAAAAGATAAGGAGACTGATCAAAATTATATTACAGCAGCAAGCAAATGGTATACGATTACAGTAGAGGCTTCCAGAGCTACAGTAACAACTCAGGAGCAGCTTGATAAAGCACTTGGAGCTGAGAATATTACGCAAATTACTATTTCCACCGAGAAGGAGCTAAAGTTTATTATTGCAGAGGACGATTATTTGAACAAAACATTAATCGTAGATGCACCAAATGCAGATATAGATAATTACGCTAGATTTAAAGATATAATTATTCGTGCAATTAAGGAGAATACTTGGAATGAGTACGCGGTGGGGAATACCATACAGGTTACCTCAATTAAAGTAAGAATCATAGTAAATGGAAATGCAGAAATAAAAGAAAT
>Ga0123338_10001345_pt1 | contig 23857 bp, 23 predicted proteins | sample grotaG_FD_89793 | JGI IMG/M metagenome (GOLD analysis project Ga0123338, IMG submission 89793) | Glacier valley bacterial and archeal communities from Borup Fiord, Nunavut, Canada, to study Microbial Dark Matter (Phase II) -... | ecosystem: Environmental > Aquatic > Freshwater > Ice > Glacier ...
ACGAGCGCATGTCCTCGAGGCGGCCGCCGATCTGCTCGCCGTAGAGATCGACGGCGGCCCGGCCCATGCAGACGACGTCGATCGGGCGCGCGGCGAGAACGTTGTCGTGTGTCGATCGTGCTGCCGACGACGTCATGTGGCGGCCTCCCCGTTGCGAGACTTCGCCTTGGCGCGCCGTGGCTTGCCGACCCCTGCCGCGAGCTGGTGGCCGGTGCTGACGACGAGCGCCTGGGCCAGGCAGAGTGGCCCGACGAGCGAGCGGAACGGCCGGCTCGAATCGTCGCCGAGCTCGAAGCAGACGTCGGCGGCGGGCTTGAGCGGCGAGAGCGCGCTGTCGGTGATGGCGACGACCGAGACGCCGCGGCTGCGGCAGGCGAGCGCGGTGTCGACGACCGCAGGCGTGTAGTTGCGAAAGCTTGCGACCAGCAGCGCGTCGCCCGGGCGGATCGCTTGCGCGAACTCGCCCATCATGCCGCCGAGGCCGTCGAGCAGATGGGCGCGCAGCTCGAGCTGGTTGAGCGCGTAGGCGAGGTAGCAGGCGACCGGGAACGCGCGCCGCTGCGCCAGCACGTGGATCTGTGGCGCAGCGGCGAGGATGGCCGCGGCCGCGCTCAGGCGATCGGCGTCGACGTGATCCTCGAGCTGCTGCAGCTCGCCGATCGACTCGGCGACGAACTGGTGCAGCACGCCCTCGCGCGCCGCCGCGCCGCTGCCGCCGCGGCGCATCTTCGCGATCCGCTCGCGGTACGGCGTCGAGCGCTGGACCAAGTGGCTCTGGAACACCTGCTGCATCTGCGAGAAGCCGCTGAAGCCGAGCGCGTTGGCGAACCGGATCATCGACGAGGGCTGGACGGCGTTGGCCTGGGCGATCGTCGCGACCGTGCCGAGCGCGAGCTCGTCGGGCTTCTCGAGCGCGAAGCGCGACAGCTTCCGCAGTTGCGGCGAGAGCTGCGGATAGGCGCGCGAGATCGCCTCCTTCAGCTCCTCGAAGGTCTTGGCGCGGGCGGTCATGGGCAGCAGCGCGGCAGAGGCATCGGAACAAACCCGTGGACAGAACAAAAGTTCTTGTTGCTGAGAATAGTAGAACGTACATTTCTTTTACGTCACCCGCGTTTCCCCGCATGCCCACCGTTCCGAACCGCGCCGGCCTCCTGCCCTGGCCAATGCTCCTGCTGCTGCTCGCGCTGGCGACGACGCCGCTCTGGCTCGCGCGCGTCGGCCTCTACCAGTACCTCGCGCTCGAGGTGATGGTCTGGATGCTGTTCGCGCTCGGCTACAACCTGATGCTCGGCACAACTGGCCTGCCGTCGTTCGGCCACGGCGCGTTCTTCGGCGTCGGCGCCTATGCGTTCGGCCTGCTCCAGCAGCGCGTTCTCGCGCACCTCTGGTTCGATCTCGTCGGCGCGGTGCTCATCACCGCCGTGCTCGCGGCGATCGTCGGCGCTTGCGTCGCGCACAAGCGCGGCATCTATTTCGCGCTGCTGACGATCGCCTTCGGCCAGGTGTTCTGGTTCGTCGCGGTGAAGTGGCACAGCGTCACCGGCGGTGAGGACGGGCTTCAGAACATCGTCCGGCCGATCGCGCCGTTCGGCTTCTTCGATGTCGACCTGCGCAGCAACGTCGCCCTCTTCTACTTCTGCCTCGCGCTCTTCGCGGTCGCGGTGCTGGTTCTGTGGCGGCTCGTGCACTCGCCGTTCGGCCGCGTCCTCGCCGCGATCCGCCAGAACGAGCTGCGCGCCGCCTTCATCGGCTACGACGTCTGGCGCTACAAGTGGCTGAGCTTCACGATCGCGTCGGCGTTCGCGGGGCTGGCGGGCGCGATGTTCGCGATGGCGCAGCAGTCGGCGTATCCCAATGTGATGAGCCTGCACTCGTCGGGATTCGTCGTGATGATGGTGTTGATCGGCGGCGGGCTCGTCAGCTTCTGGGGTCCGGTGATCGGCGCCCTGTTCTTCATCCTTGCCCGCGACGTGCTCGGCGCGGCGACCGAGACCTGGCTGCTCTGGTACGGCCTCCTCTTCGTGGTCATGGTGCTATGGAAGCCGGAAGGGATCGCCGGCATCTGGCAGGACGCGCGCCGCCGTCGCGCGTCGGCGGCGCCGCGAACGGGCGCGGTGCGAGCCTCATCGTCGCCGCCCGAAGGAGCGCTCCATGGCCCTCTTTGAAGCGTCGCACCTGCACAAGCGCTTCGGCGATCAGGTTGTGCTTCAGGACCTCAGCCTCGCCTTCGAGGAGGGGCGCCTCTCGGGAATCATGGGTCCGAACGGCGCCGGCAAGACGACGTGCTTCAACGTTCTCACCGGCCGCTATCCGCCCGACCGCGGCAGCGTCCGTTTCGCGGGCGAGGACATCACCGGCCTGCCGCCGCGCCGCATCGCGCGCAAAGGCCTGTCGCGCTCGTTCCAGGTCATGAACCTGTTCGATGCCGATTCCGTGCTCGACAACGTCGTCATGGCGCTGCCGCGCGTGCGCGAGCAGGGCTTGCGACTCTGGCGCGACTTGCGGGCCGACTCGACCGCCGAGCAGGAGGCTGCCGCGGTGCTGGCCCGCGTCGGACTCGCCGGCAAGGAGCACGCGCCGTCGAAGAGCCTGTCGTACGGCGAGCGGCGCGCGCTCGAGATCGCGGTGGCGCTCGCCGCCGCACCGCGTCTGCTGTTCCTCGACGAGCCGACCGCCGGCCTCGGCGCCGAGGCGACCGAGCGACTCGCCGATCTGGTGAGCGAGCTCAAGCGGCACCTGACGATCGTCGTCATCGAGCACGACATGCGCTTCCTGTTCCGCCTTGCCGACACCGTGTCGGTGCTGCACTGGGGCCAGGTCATCGCCGCCGGCACGCCCGACGAGCTGCGCGAGAACCCGTGGGTGCAGCGCTCGAGCCTGGGAGCCGCGTGATGCTGGCGATCGACCACGTCGACACCTTCTACGGCGACACGCAGGTGCTGTTCGACGTCTCGCTCGCCGTCGGTCCGGGCGAGGTCGTCGCGCTGCTCGGACCGAACGGTGCCGGCAAGACCACCTTGCTGCGCTCGGCCCTCGGGCTGACGCCGGCGCGACGCGGGCAGGTGCGCTTCAACGGCCGCGACGTCACGCGCACGCCGACCCACGAGATCGCGCGCATGGGTCTCGGCTGGGTGCCCGACGACCGGCGCATCTTCCCGACTTTGACGGTGGCGCGCAACCTCTCGATCGCACGCAAGAAGACTGCCTTTCGCGCCTGGCGCGAGAGCGAGTGCTTCGAGATCTTCAGCGCGCTCGAGTACCTGATGCACCGCGAGTGCGAGAACCTCTCGGGCGGCGAGATGCAGATGGTCGCGATCTCGCGCGCGCTGCTCGGCTCGCCCGGCCTCGTCCTCTTCGACGAGCCGAGCCAGGGGCTGGCGCCGAAGATCGTCCAGGACGTGATGAAGACGATCACCCGCCTCAAGTCCGAAGGCATCGCCGTGCTCGTCGTCGAGCAGAACGTCGCGAGCGCGCTCGCCGTCGCCGACACGGTCTACGTGCTCGACCGTGGCCGCGTCGTCCATCACGGCGCCGCCGGCGACCTGCGCGCCAACGCGCCGCGCCGCGCCGCGCTGCTCGGCGTCTGACCATGGCTGCACCGCTGCTCCACGTCGATCGCCTGGCCAAGCAATATCGGCGCGGCGTGCTGCGTCCGAAAGTGACGTTCTCGCTCGAAGCCGACTTCCGGGTCGACGCGCCCGCCGTCATCGGCGTGATGGGCCCGAACGGCTCGGGCAAGACGACGCTCTTCGAGCTCATCACCGGCAGCAACGTGCCGAGCTCGGGCCGGGTGCTCGTCGACGGCCAGGACATCCACGCCGTGCGCTACGGCGAGCGTGACCGCGTCGCGATCCACTACCACCAGTCGTACCAGGTGCGCTCGTTCCGGCGCACCCGGCCCGAAGCCATGATGGCGCGCGCAGCGAGCGCCTCGCCGCTCGTCCACCTCTTCGACGAGCCGCAGTTCAACACCCAGGACGGCTACATCGGCTTCATGCTCGACTTCTTCCGGAAGCTCCGCGCCGCCGACCGCCTCGTCTTCCTCTGCCTGCACCCGAACGAGCCCTACCACCTCGACATCCTGCGCGAGAGCTGCGAGCGCTTCATCTTCGTCGACCGAGGCCGGCTGACGCATGCCGCGTCGTGGTCGACATTGACGGCCGACGAGCGCGTCCGCGCCTACCTCGGCCGTCTCGCCGAGGCACCAGCTACAGCGGCAGCTCGGTGAAGTAGCGGCCGCCGTGGAAGATGAGCGGCTGCGCGCCTTCGCGCCGGGCGCAGCGCTCGACCTCGCCGACGAAGATGACGTGGTCGCCTTCCTCGTAGCGGCTGCGGTTGAAGCATTCGAAGGTCGCGGCGGCGCCGTCGATCAGGGGCGCGCCGCCGGCGCCGACAGTGCAGGCCACGCCCTCGAACCGGTCGAGATCCTTGCTCGCGAAGCGTTCGGCCAGGGCCAGCTGGTCGGCAGCGAGGATGTTGATCGCGTAATGCGAACCGCGCGCGAAGCCGGGCATCGAGCCGGCCTGGCGCGACAGGCTCCAGAGCACGAGCGGCGGCGCGATCGAGACCGAATTGAACGAGTTGGCAGTGAGGCCGATCGGCTCACCGTCGACACCGCGCGCGGTGACGATCGTCACGCCGGTCGCGAACATGGCGAGCGCGGCGCGGAAGTCGTCGGCGTCGAAGGTGGGCGGCGCCGCGCGCGGAATTCGGACCATGGCCGATTGTCGACGCTGGCCGCGAAGCCTGCCCGCCGTTGCCGGCGCGGCATCATCCGGGTCGCGGCGACCGCCGCGACGACCCCCGCGACGACCCGTTGAACGACTCCCTCTCCCCGCGCGGCGCCCGCGTGCCCATGAACGGCGCTGCCCTGCATCGCCTCGCAGCGGTCACCGTGCTCGGCTTCGCCTCCGGCCTGCCGCTCGCACTGACCGGCCAGGCGATGCAGGCCTGGCTCACGGCCGACGGCATCGACATCGCGACGATCGGCTTCCTGAGCCTGGTCGGCCTGCCCTACACCTTCAAGTTCCTGTGGGCGCCGCTCATGGATCGCTTCGAGCCGCCGTGGCTCGGCCGGCGTCGCAGCTGGCTCGTGCTGACCCAGCTCGCGCTCGCCGCGGCCCTCTTCTGGATGGCGGCGACGCCGCCGGCCTCCGCCCTCGGCGCGTTCGCGCTCATCGCCGGGCTGGTGGCGTTTCTCTCGGCCTCGCAGGACGTCGTCGTCGACGCCTACCGCACCGACATCCTGACCGCGGCCGAGCGCGGCTTCGGCTCGTCGCTCTTCGTCCTCGGCTATCGGCTGGCGATGATCCTCTCGGGCGGCATCGCCTTCATCTGGGTCGACGCGCGCCAGGGCGGCGGCTGGAGCTGGGCCGAGGTCTATCGGGCGATGGCGATCTTCATGATCGGCGCGGCGGTGTTCTCGGCGCTCTTCACGCCGCGCCTGGCGGTGACGGCACAGCCGGTCACGGACGCGCGCAACGACCTCGTCGGCTTTCTCGCCGTCGCCGTCGCCGTGGCGGTCGGCTTCGTCGCGACGCGCTACGCGCTCTCGCCGCTGGCGCGCGCCTGGGTCGTGCCGCTCGTCGCCGCCACCGGGGTCGCGCCGCCGCTGCCCGAGCGCTGGGCCGATCTCGTCGCGCTGTTCGCCGGCATCGGCCTGACCGTGCCGCTGGTCGCGTTCGCGGCGCGACGGGCACGCTTCGAGACCTTCCTCGGCAGCCTTGCGAGCTACTTCACGCAACCCGGCGCCGGGGCGTTCCTCGCCTTCATCGTCCTTTACAAGCTCGGCGACGCCTTCGCCGGCTCGCTGCTCACGCCCTTCCTGCTCCAGGAGATGCACTACAGCACGGCCGAGGTCGGCGTCGTCAACAAGGTGATCGGCCTGTGGCTGACGATCGCCGGCGCGCTGCTCGGCGGCGCTCTGATGATCCGGCTCGGCCTGTGGCGCTCGCTGATGCTGTTCGGCATCCTGCAGATGTTCGGCAACCTCGGCTTCTGGTGGCTCTCGCTGCACGGCCGCGACGCGTTGCCGGGGCTCGTCGTGCCGGCCTTCGACTGGGGCTTCGTCAAGCTCGCGGTCGCGACGCCGGTCGACGGCGGTCTGCTGATGGCGATCGCGAGCGAGAACATCACCAGTGGCATGGGCACGGCGGCCTTCGTCGCTTTCCTGATGAGCCTGTGCAACCGGCGCTTCAGCGCGACCCAGTTCGCGCTGCTGAGCGCGTTCGCGTCGGTGGGCCGTGTCTGGGTCGGGCCGCTCGCCGGCGTGCTCGCGCAGTCGATCGGCTGGCCGTCGTTCTTTCTCGCCTCGATCGTCGTTGCGTTGCCGGCGCTGGCCTTGCTCCTCGTCCTGCGCCGGCCGATCGATATGCTCGGACGTGAGACGAATCCGAATGCCGACGATGCCTGAACGCACTCCGCTCCATGCCGTCGCCCGATGCGCGTTCTGCGACGCGATGTCCGCGACGGGCATGCCTGATCGGCGCGCATTCCTGCGTCTCGCCGGCGCCGGCGCCGCGCTCACCGCCTGGCCGGCGTGGGCGCGCGAAGGCGTCGATGTCGGCGCGCCGTCGGCGCTCTCGCAGCTCGTGCCGGCCGAGCAGATCGAGCGCGCCGCCACCGGCCAGTACGCATCGATGCTCACGCAAGCAGCGCAGCAGCGCGCGGTCGGGCCGGCGGACCATCCGCAGGTCAGGCGCCTGCGCTACATCTCCGATCGGATCATTCCCTTCACCTACGAATGGAACCCGCGTGCGCGCGGCTGGCGCTGGGAAGTGAACCTGATCGGCAGCAAGCAGATCAACGCCTTCTGCATGCCCGGCGGCAAGATCGCCTTCTACTACGGCATCCTCGACCGCCTGAAGCTCAGCGACGACGAGGTCGCGATGGTCATGGGCCACGAGATGACGCACGCGCTGCGCGAGCACGCGCGCGAGCAGATGGGCAAGACAATGGCGACGCGCGGCGCGATCGAGATCGGCGCGGCGATCTTCGGCCTCGGCAACGGCGGCCGGCTGCTCGCCGACATGGGCGGCCAGCTGCTGACGCTGAAGTTCGGGCGCGCCGACGAGAGCGAAGCCGACCTCGTCGGCCTCGAGCTCGCCGCACGCTCCGGCTACGACCCGCGCGCCGGCATCACGCTCTGGGAAAAGATGGCGGCGGCGAGCAAGAACGCGCCGGTCGAGCTGCTCAGCACGCATCCGTCGGGGCCGACGCGGATCAGCGACATCCGCGCCAACCTGCCGAAGGTCGAGGGGCTGTACGCGCGGGCGCCGAAACCGGCGGAGCGGTTCGGGCCGCCGGCGCCGCGCGGCGGCTGATCAGGCGGGGCGGAAGAGGCCCGCGGTCGGCTCGGGCCGGCCCATCTTGCGCAGCACGCCCATCACGGGTGGCAGCACCGCGACCTGCCGGACCAGCGCGCGGATGCTCGCTGCGCCGGTCTTCTGGCGGATGCTGCCGATCTGGCTGCGCACCGTCGACACCGCGACGCCGAGCTCCTCGGCCGTCTGCGACGGCGGCGAGCCGCTGCACAGGGCGACGAGGACGCGCGTCTCGGCGCCGGTCAGGCCGCAGCTGCGGGCGAAGCCGTGCACCGACAGCGATTCGCACACCGCGCGCTTCTCGAGCACGACCAGGACGGCGCGCGGGCCGGCGTCGGCGGCGTCGAGCGGCACGACCGAGACGCTGTTGCGGCGGCTGTCTTCGCCGAGGGTGAGCAGGCGCCGGATGCCGCGCGCGGCGGCTGCGGTGACGGCCTCGTTGAGCAGGGCCGTGTCGCGGGCGGAGCGGCCGCCGAGCCGGCCGTCGACGATCGAGAGCGGATGCTCGTCGTCGAGTTCCGCCGCAGCCGCATCGTTGATATGGCTGACGTGCATGTCGTCGAGGAGGAGGACGATGCCGTAGTCGAGTTCGTCGAGCGCGGCGGCCAGCCAGTGTCCGATGGCGGGGGCGGCCGGGGAGGCGGTCGCGCCGGGATGTCGGGGTGCCATCGCCGGGCGGCCGATGGGGGCCGGGGCGACGCGGAAGGAGAGGGGGCTGGCGGTAGCGGTATTGAACATGACGGTCCTCGGTCAACACAGGAGTCGATGCGACTCGTGACCGAAGGGTAGGAACGTCGGGGTCCCGTGTAACGTGAATAGGTTGGTGGATGGATGTGAACTATTCACACTTGCATCCCGCCGCGGAAGCTGGCAGAGCGGCTGGCACGGACGCCGGCCGACGGATCGCTCAGGCCAGCACCTTCAGCAGCCAGCGGTTGAGGTCGACGATCTCCGCCGCGCACACCGAATGCGGCATGGCGTATTCGTGCCACTCGACCGCGTGGCCGGTCGCGACGAGGACGTCGCGCGACTGGCGTGCGCGCGCGATCGGGATCACCGGATCCTGCGTGCCGTGGCAGAGGAAGATCGGTGTCGACGTGTTCGCGGCGTGCCTCTCGGCTTCGAGCTTTGCAGCAAGCGGCAGGTACCCCGACAGCCCGACGAGGCCGGCCAGCCGCTCGGCGTGGCGCAGGCCTGTCATGAGCGTCATCGCGCAGCCCTGGCTGAATCCGGCGAGGACGATCCGGGCGGAGGCGACGCCGCGCGATTTCTCCTTCGCGATGAGCGCCTCCACGAGCGCCTGCGATTCACGCAGGCCGGCGTCGTCCTCGCGCTGCAGGCTCGAGCCGAGGCCGAAGATGTCGTACCAGGCGCGCATCACGTGGCCGCCGTTGATCGTCACCGGCCGCGTCGGCCCGTGCGGAAAGACGAAGCGCACCGGGCCGATCGCGCTGAGATCGAGCTCGTGCGCGACCGGGACGAAGTCGTTGCCGTCAGCGCCCAGGCCGTGCAGGATGATGATCGAGGCGCGCGGGTCGGGGCCGGTCTCGTGTTCGATGGTCTCGAGCGTCATGCGGGGTATTCCTTGTCGTGGGCTACAGCCGGAAAGCGTAGTCGATGACCACCGGCGCATGATCGCTGAAGCGTTGCTCGAGGTAGATGTGCTCGCGCGTCGCAAGCGAGGCGATGCCAGGCGTCGCGAGGTGGTAGTCGAGGCGCCAGCCGACGTTCTTGGCGCGCGCCTGGCCGCGGTTGCTCCACCACGTGTACTGCTCCGGATGCGGGTTGAGCGTGCGGAACACGTCGACGAAGCCAAGCTCCTCGAAGAGCCGCGTCATCCAGGCGCGCTCTTCCGGCAGGAAGCCGCTGTTCTTGCGGTTGCCCTTCCAGTTCTTGAGATCGATCTCCTTGTGGGCGATGTTGATGTCGCCGATCAGGATCACCTCGCGCTCCTGCGCGAGCGCGTGCAGGTACGGGCCCATCAGCGCGAGGAAGCGGAACTTGGCCGCCTGCCGGTGCTCGCCCGCCGAGCCGCTCGGGAAATAGCAGCTGACGACGCTGATGCGCGGCAGGCCCTTTCGCGACGGGCGATCGAAGCGAGCTTCGACGTAGCGGCCTTCGGCGTCGAATTCCGGATCGCCGAAGCCGAGCCGCACCGCGCTCGGCTTCTTGCGGCTGTAGAGGCCGACGCCGCTATAGCCCTTCTTCTCGGCGAAGTGGAAGTGGCCCTTCATGCCGGCGATGGTGTCGAAGCGGCCGGCGATGGTGTCGGCCTGGGCCTTGATCTCCTGCACGCCCATACAATCGGCGCCCACGCCTTCGGCCCACGCCTCGAAGCCCTTGGCGGCCGCTGACCGGATCCCGTTCAGGTTCAGCGAGACGAGGCGAAACACGCAGCACTCCGCATGGACACTTTTGCCCCCGACAAGACCGTGGCGCGCGAGTTCGTGCAGTTCGCGGTGGAGTCGGGCGTGCTGAGGTTCGGCGAATTCAGGACCAAGGCGGGGCGGCTGTCGCCGTACTTCTTCAACTCGGGCTTGTTCGACGACGGCGCCAAGCTGATGCGCCTCGGCGAATTCTATGCACGGCGCCTGATCGCCTCCGGCCTCGAGTTCGACATGCTGTTCGGCCCGGCCTACAAGGGCATCACCCTCGCGGCCGCCGTGGCGATGGATTTCGGCCGTCGCGGACGCGCCGTTCCCTTCGCGTTCAACCGGAAGGAAGCAAAAGATCACGGCGAGGGCGGCCTTGTGGTCGGTGCACCGTTGCGGGGCCGTACCGTCATCGTCGATGATGTGATCACCGACGGCGCCTCCAAGCGCGAGTCGGTGGAACTGCTTCGCCGCGAGCGAGCCGAGCCGGTCGCGGTCCTCATCGCGCTCGACCGGATGGAACGTGGCGGTGCCGGAGACAACCTTTCAGAGCGATCAGCCGTTGAAGACTTCGAGCGCGACTACGCCATGCCGGTCATCCCGGTCGCCACGGTCGAAGACCTGCTGGAATTCTTGACGACCCATGCCGACCCTTCGCTTGCTGCCCATGCGGACGCCGTCGCCGGATATCGCCGGCGTTACGGCGTCTGACGCCTTCGCATTGTCGCGACGCGCTTGGCTGCCGTGCGGCCTCGTGCTGTCGGTCGCATGTGCGGCACCCGCCGCGGTGGCCGCCGACCAAGGTCCGCGCATCCCGATCTACCAATGCATCGACGCCAACGGCAAGAAGATCACCTCCGATCGTCCGGTGCGCGAGTGCGCCAACGCGCCGCAAGCCCAGCTGAACCCGGACGGCTCGCTCAACCGCATCGTGCCGCCGCCGATGACCGACGACGAGCGCGCCGAGGCCGAGCGCCGCGACCGCGAGACCAAGGTCATCAACTCGGCCAGGAACGACGCCATCCGGCGCGACCGAAACCTGATGCAGCGCTATCCCGACGAGCCCACGCACCGCAAGGCGCGCGCGAAGGCGCTCGACGAGTTCAGCGGCTCGGTCCGCAACTACGAGGCGCGGATCGCGCTGCTGACGGTCGAGCGCAACAAGCTGCGCGAGGAAGCCGAGTTCTACGTTCCGCTCAAGAAGCCGCTGCCGGCCAAGCTCAAGCAGCAGATCGACGCCAACGACGCCAGCCTCGAGGCGCAGAACGGCCTGGTGCAGAACCAGCAGACCGAGATCGTCCGGATCAACGCTCTCTACGACGCCGAGCTCGCGCGCCTGAAGAAGCTCTGGGGCGGCGCGCCCGCGGGGTCGCTCGGACCGCTGCCCGGGCCGCAGGTCACGACCGTCGCCGCGCCTGACCTGACCAAGGCCTCGGCCACGAAGTAGGCGCGACCGGCAGCGCGACGCGTCAGGCGAGCTTGCGGCGCAGCAAGGCGCCGACTTTCGCGGGATCGGCCTTGCCGCGACTGGCCTTCATCGCCTGGCCGACGAGCGCGTTGAAGGCCTTGTCCTTGCCGGCCCTGAACTCCTCGACCGACTTCGCGTTGCCGGCGATCACCGCGTCGACGATCCGCTCGAGCTCGCCGGCGTCGTTCATCTGGCGCAGGCCCTTGGCCTCGATCAGCGCGTCGACGTCGTCGCCTTCGCGCTGCCAGAGCGCGTCGAAGACCTGGCGCGCGGCGGCGTTCGAGATCGTGCGGTCGCCGATCCTCGCGATCAGCGTCGCGAGCGTCTCCGCCGGCACCGGAATCGCCGTCAGCGCGCCGGCGTTCATGCGTCGCGAGATCTCGCCCATCATCCAGTTGGCGACCAGCTTGGGCTCGCGGCTCGCGACGGCTGCGGTCTCGAAGTAGGCGGCGATGCCGCGGCTCTCGGTCATCATCGCCGCGTCGTACGCGCCGAGCGAGAACTCGCGCTCGAAGCGCGCCGCCATGTCCTTGGGCAGCTCCGGCATCGCCTCGCGCACGCGCGCGATCCAGTCGGACGAGATGGCGAGCGGCGGCAGGTCGGGGTCGGGGAAGTAGCGGTAGTCGTGCGCGTCTTCCTTGCTGCGCATCGCCCGCGTCTCGCCGTGCTCGGCATCGAACAGGACGGTCGCCTGCTGCACCGTGCCGCCGTCCTCGATCAGGTCGATCTGCCACTGGACCTCGTAGTCGATCGCCTGCTGCATGAATCGAAAGCTGTTGAGGTTCTTGATCTCGCGCCGCGTGCCGAACGGCGCGCCCGGCCGGCGCACCGAGACGTTGGCGTCGCAGCGAAAGCTCCCTTCCTGCATGTTGCCGTCGCAGATGCCGAGCCACATCACGAGCGCGTGCAGCGTGCGCGCATAGGCGACCGCCTCGACGCTCGAGCGCATGTCGGGCTCGGTGACGATCTCGAGCAACGGCGTGCCGGCGCGGTTCAGGTCGATGCCCGACCACGCGCCGCGATAGTCGTGCGGAGCGCTGCCGGCCGAGTCGCCCGATTCGGCGCTCTCGCGCTCGACGCCGTGGATCGATTTGCCCGCATCTTCCTCGAGGTGGGCGCGCGTGAGCTGGACCCGGTGCGGCGCGTCGCCGACAAGGAAATCGATGCCGCCGCCCTGCACGACCGGCGTCTCGTACTGGCTGATCTGGTAGCCCTTGGGCAGGTCGGGATAGAAGTAGTTCTTGCGCGCGAAGATCGACATCGGCGCGATCGTCGCGCCGACCGCGAGGCCGAAGCGGATCGCGCGCTCGACGGCGCCGCGGTTGGCCACAGGCAGCGTGCCGGGCAGGGCGAGATCGACGGCCGAGGCCTGCGTGTTCGGCACGGCGCCGAACGCCGTCGACGCGCCGCTGAAGATCTTCGAGCGCGTCGAGAGCTGGGCGTGGGTCTCGATGCCGATCACGACCTCGAAGCCGCGGATCAGCATCGACTGGCGCTGCGTCGGGCTGTTCATTCGCTCGCGCCCGTCGCGGGCCGCTGCAGGTGCCAGTCGGTCGCTTGCTGGAAGGCATGCGCGGCGTGCAGCAGCGTGCCCTCGGCGAAGTAGTTGCCGACGAGCTGCAGGCCGACCGGCATGTGCGCGTTGCCGAAGCCCGCGGGAATGCTCATCCCGGGCAGGCCGGCGAGGCTCGCGGGCAGCGTGAAGATGTCGGCGAGGTAGTTCGCGACCGGATCGTCGCTGCGTGCGCCGAGTGGCCACGCAACCGTCGGCGCGACCGGGCCGGCGATCACGTCGCAGCGCTGGAAGCAGGCCTGGAAGTCGTCGGCGATCATCCGGCGCAGCTTCTGCGCCTGCAGGTAGTAGGCGTCGTAGTAACCGTGCGAGAGCACGTAGGTGCCGATCATGATCCGGCGCTTGACCTCCGCGCCGAATCCCTCGCTGCGGCTCTGTCGATAGAGCTGCTGCAGATCGGCGTAGTGCTCGGCGCGATGGCCGTAGCGCACTCCGTCGAAGCGCGACAGGTTCGACGAGGCCTCGGCCGGCGCGATCAGGTAGTAGACCGGGATCGAGAGCTCGGTGCGCGGCAGCTGCACGTCGACCAGCGTCGCGCCGAGGCGCGACATCTCGTCGAGCGCGGTGCGCAGGGCGGTCTCGACGTCGGCGGCGAGCGCGGCCGGGAAGAACTCCTTCGGCACGCCGATGCGCAGTCCCTGCAGCGGCTTGCCCGCGCTCGCACCCTCGCGGGCGCGACCGAGCGCGGCGTGGAAGTCCTGCGGCGGCCGCTCGGCGCTGGTCGAATCGAGCGGATCGAAGCCGCTCATCGCGCCGAGCAGAAGCGAACAATCCTCGGCGCTGCGCGCCAGCACGCCGGCCTGGTCGAGGCTCGACGCGAACGCGATCATTCCGTAGCGCGAGCACACGCCATAGGTCGGCTTGATGCCGGTGATGCCGCAAAAGCTCGCCGGCTGGCGGATCGAGCCGCCGGTGTCCGTGCCGGTCGCGGCGGGCAGCAATCGCGCCGCGACTGCCGCTGCCGAGCCGCCCGACGAGCCGCCGGGCACGCGACTTTCGTCCCAGGGATTCCTCGTGATCTTGAACGCCGAGTTCTCGGTGCTCGAGCCCATCGCAAACTCGTCGCAGTTGAGTTTGCCGAGCGAGACCGCGCCGGCAGCCGCGAGGCGCGAGACGACGGTGGCGTCGAACGGGCTCTGGTAGCCCGTGAGCATTCGCGATCCGGCGGTGGTCGGATGGCCGCGGGTGACGAAGATGTCCTTGTGCGCGATCGGGATGCCGACCAGCGGGCCGGCATCGCCGGCGGCACGGCGCCGATCGGCTTGCGCGGCTTGAGCCCGCGCACCGTCGGGATCGAGTGAGAGCGCGGTGCCCAGACGCTCGTCGAGGCGGGCGAAGCGGTCGAGCTGATGCGCCGTGACCTCGACGCTCGACAATTGCTTCGCCTGGAACGCGCGGGCCAGCCCGGCGACGCCGAGCTCGTGCGGCTCGCCGCTCATTCGATCACCTTCGGAACCAGATAGAACCCGTCGCTCGTCGCCGGCGCGCTCTTCTGGTTGGCCGCGCGATTGACGGTCTCGCTGACGACGTCGTCGCGCAGCCGCAGCTCGATGTGCTCGACCGCGGCGAGCGGCGTGTAGAGCGGCTCGACGCCGCTCGTCTCGACCGCGCTCATCTGCTCGACGATGCGAAAGAAGCTGTTGAGCTGCTCGAGCATCCGCGCCTGCTCGTCCCGGCCGAGGTCGAGGCGCGCCAGGTCGGCGATGCGGCGAACGTCGGAAGGGGTCAGGGCCATCGGCAAGGATCGAACGGAACGGGGCGCGGCAAGTCGACGCAAGCCCCTAAATACGGGGTTGCCGCGAGGAGCATGCGTTATTATCCCCGGTTAATTCACAGCCCTTGTCGCCGCTGCGAAGGGCTCGGCGTCACCCGATTCCTTCCGCCTTTCGAAGTCCACCGGAACGCCTTTTCCCGCTACCCATGTTCGGATCCTTTCGTCGCTATTTCTCGACGGACCTCGCGATCGACCTCGGCACCGCCAACACGCTGATCTACGTGCGCGGCAAGGGGATCGTCCTCGACGAGCCGTCCGTCGTCGCCATCCGCCACGAAGGCGGCCCCAACGGCAAGAAGACCATCCAGGCCGTCGGCAAGGAAGCCAAGGCGATGCTCGGCAAGGTGCCGGGCAACATCGAGGCCATCCGGCCCATGAAGGACGGCGTCATCGCCGACTTCACGGTGACCGAGCAGATGCTCAAGCAGTTCATCAAGATGGTCCATCCGCGGTCCATCCTGAGGCCGAGCCCGCGCATCATCATCTGCGTGCCTTGCGGCTCGACCCAGGTCGAGCGCCGCGCGATCCGCGAATCGGCGCTCGGCGCAGGCGCGAGCGACGTCTATCTGATCGAGGAGCCGATGGCGGCCGCGATCGGCGCCGGCCTGCCGGTGAGCGAGGCGAGCGGCTCGATGGTCGTCGACATCGGCGGCGGCACGACCGAGGTCGGCGTGATCTCCCTCGGCGGCATGGTCTACAAAGGCTCGGTGCGCGTCGGCGGCGACAAGTTCGACGAAGCCATCATCAACTACATCCGGCGCAACTACGGCATGCTGATCGGCGAGCCGACGGCCGAGATGATCAAGAAGAACATCGGCTCGGCCTTTCCCGGCTCCGAGGTCAAGGAGATCGAGGTCAAGGGCCGCAATCTCTCCGAAGGCGTGCCGCGCTCGTTCACGATCTCTTCGAACGAGATCCTGGAAGCGCTCACCGATCCGCTCAACCAGATCGTCTCGAGCGTGAAGAACGCGCTCGAGCAGACGCCGCCCGAGCTCGGCGCCGACATCGCCGAGCGCGGCATGATGCTCACCGGCGGCGGCGCGCTGCTGCGCGACCTCGACCGGCTGCTCGCCGAGGAAACCGGCCTGCCGGTGCTGGTCGGCGAAGACCCGCTCACGTGCGTTGTCCGCGGTTGCGGCATGGCGCTCGAGCGGATGGAACGCCTGGGATCGATCTTCACTTCAGAGTGAGATGAGGCCCCCACAGTCGCTGCGCTCCTTGCCCCCCAAGGGGGCGAGGCCGGCCTTGGGGCGGTCCGGCGCCCGGCCGGCGCGCATCGACAGCTAGCCTTCAACGCGTAGCAAGCCGCGACGATGGCGCTCGGCATCCTCGATCGCACGCCGCCGCCCTTCTTTCGCCAGGGCCCGTCGTCGCTGACGAAGCTCTCCTTCTGCTCCGCGCTTGCGGTGTTCCTGATGGCCGCCGACGTGCGCTTCAGCATCACCCAGCCCATCCGCGCGACGGTGGCGACGATGCTCTATCCGCTGCAGCGCGCGCTCCTCGTGCCGGTCGATGCGCTCGCCGGCGGGCGCGGCTACGTCGGCGGCTTGACGCAGGCGCGCGAGGCGGAACAGACGGCACGCAGCGAGCTCGCACGCCAGTCCGAACGCGCCCAGCGTGCCGACCAGCTCGCGCAGGAAAACATCCGGCTGCGCGCGCTGCTCGAGCTGCGACCGACGATCGCCGCGCGCTCGCAAGCGGCCGAGATCCTCTACGAGGCCGCCGATCCGTATTCGCGCAAGGTGATCATCGACCGCGGCAGCGTCAACAACGTCGTCCCCGGCTCGCCGGTGATCAACGAGTCGGGCGTGCTCGGCCAGGTGACGCGCGTTTACCTGCAGTCGTCGGAGGTGACGCTGCTCACCGACCGCGACGCCGCGATTCCGGTGCTCAACAGCCGCACGCAGGTGCGCAGTGCCGCGTTCGGCGGCGCGAGCGGCGGCTCGGGCCTGCTCGAGATGCGCTTCATGGCCGGCAACGCCGACGTCCAGGTCGGCGACCTGCTCACGACCTCGGGCGTCGACGGCGTCTACCCGCCGGGGCTGAAGGTGGCGCGCGTCGCCAAGGTCGATCGCAAGGCCGACTCCGGCTTCGCGCGCATCGTCCTCGCGCCGGAAGCGCTGCCCGACGGCGTGCGCCACGTCCTCGTGCTCGAGCCGACAGGCGTGCGGATGCCGCCTCGGCCGCAGGCCGCGGCCTCCGAGAGCGCGTCGGCGGGCAAGCCGGCGGGCAAGAAGGGGGTGCGCAAATGATCATGCCGCGCCGCAACGACCAGCTGCTGCTGCCGGTCAGCCCGCTCTTCGTCTGGACCTCGCTCGTCGTCGCCTTCCTGCTCAACGTCGTGCCGCTCGGCCGCGTGCCGGCGATGCCCGACTTCCTGGCGCTGGTGCTCGTGTTCTGGAACGTGCACCAGTCGCGCCGTGTCGGCGTCGGCATCGCCTTCGCGTTCGGCTTGCTGATGGACGTGCACAGCGGCGCCGTGCTCGGCCAGCACGCGCTCGCCTACACGCTGCTCAGCTTCTTCGCGGTGACGATCCACCGGCGCCTGCTCTGGTTCACGGTGCCGTCGCAGGCGGTGCAGATCCTGCCGCTCTTTCTCGCGGCGCAGGCGGTCTCGCTCGTCGTCCATTTGATCGCCGGAGGGATGTTCCCGGGTTGGCAGCTCCTGCTTGCACCCGTGTTTCAGGCACTTTTGTGGCCTGTGGCGACTTGGCTGCTGCTCGCGCCCCAACGAAGAGCCCCCGACCCGGACCAGAATCGGCCGCTGTGACCGAGCTCCGCAACACCGAACGAGAGATCGCGCGCTTTCGCCTGCGCCTGATCGCGGCCGCGGTTTTCGTGCTGTTCGCCTTCGGCCTGCTGATCGCGCGGCTGAGCTACCTGCAGATCAGCAAGCACGAGGAGCTCTCGACGCAGGCCGAGAACAACCGCATCGCGGTCGTGCCGATCACGCCCAACCGCGGCCTGATCCTCGACCGCAACGGTGTCGTCCTGGCGAACAACTACTCGGCCTACACGCTCGAGATCGCGCCGGGCAAGGTCGTCAATCTCGAGCGGACGATCGACGAGCTCTCCGACGTCATCGAGATCCAGCCGCGTGATCGCAAGCGCTTCAAGCGGCTGCTCGAGGAGACGCGAAGCGCCGAGTCGCTGCCGATCAGGACGCGCCTCACCGACGAGGAAGTCGCGCGCTTCACGGCCCAGCGCTTCCGCTTCGACGGCGTCGACATCAAGGCGCGGCTCTTTCGCAGTTATCCGCTCGGCGAGGTCGGCAGCCACCTGATCGGCTACATCGGCCGGATCAATCCGACCGAGAAGAAGCAGATGGAGGACGACTGGTCCGACGACGACCTCGCCAACTACCGCGGCACTGAATACATCGGCAAGCTCGGCATCGAGCAGAGCTACGAGAGCGAGCTGCACGGCGCGACCGGCTTCGAGGAAGTCGAGATGAGCGCCGGCGGCCATGCGGTACGCCGACTGAAGAGCAATCCGGCGACGCCGGGCAATGCGCTGGTGCTCTCGATCGACATCCGCTTGCAGGCAATGGTCGAGGAGCTGTTCGGCGACCGGCGCGGCGCGCTGGTGGCGATCGATCCGCGCAACGGCGAGATCCTCGCCTTCGTCAGCAAGCCGAACTTCGATCCGAACCTCTTCGTCGAAGGCATCGACGTCGAGAACTGGCGCGCCCTCAACGAGTCGCCCGACAAGCCGCTCCTCAACCGCGCGCTGCGCGGCACGTATCCGCCGGGCTCGACCTTCAAGCCGTTCATGGCGCTGGCCGCGCTCGCGCTCGGCAAGCGCACGCCGCAGCAGACGATCTACGACCCGGGCTTCTACAACTTCGGCAACCACCGCTTTCGCGACGACAAGGAAGGCGGCCACGGCACGGTCGACATGTACAAGTCGATCGTCCAGTCGTGCGATACCTACTACTACATGCTCGCCAACGACCTCGGCGTCGACGCGATGCACGACTTCATGTCGCCGCTCGGCTTCGGCCGCCTCACCGGCATCGATCTGCAGGGCGAGCTGCGCGGCACGCTGCCGTCGACCGAGTGGAAGAGGAACGCCTACAGGAAGAAGGAAGCGCAGAAGTGGTACGCCGGCGAGACGATCTCGCTCGGCATCGGCCAAGGCTACAACTCGTTCACGATGCTGCAGCTGGCGCAGGCCGAAGCGACCGTCGCCGCCGGCGGGCAGCGCTTCACGCCGCACCTGGTGCGCGCCGTCGAGAACTACGAGACGCGCGCGTCGAAGCCGGTCGCGTTTGCGCCGCTCGCGCCGCTCGCGCTCAACCCGGAGCACGTCGCCTTCATGCACAACGCGCTCTACGGCGTGACGCAGGAAGGCACCTCGGCGCGCTCGTTCGTGAACGCGCTCTACAAGTCGGGTGGCAAGACGGGCACTGCGCAGGTCATCGAGATCAAGGCCAACGAGAAGTACAACGCCTCGAAGCTCGACGAGCGCCACCGCGACCACGCGCTCTACACGGCGTTCGCGCCGCTCGATGCTCCGCGCGTCGCGGTCGCGATCGTGGTCGAGAACGCCGGCTTCGGCGCCGGCGCGGCGGCGCCGATCGCGCGCCGCGTCTTCGACTTTTTGCTGTCGGGGCAGTATCCGAGCGAGGCCGACATTGCCGCAACCCAGCTCGGCCAGTCCACTGCGCCGGTCGGCAAGCCGCGCGCGGTCGAGACCGTGCCGTTGCCAGGGTCGACTGTCGATGGCGCCGCGACCGCGCGCTCGGGTGAGACGGCGGGGTTGGCGGGAGCGGCATCGGCGCCCCTGCCCGCACCTGGGCGCGGGCCGCCGCGCGAGCAAGTCGCGCTGCGCCGCGAGGCGCCATGAGCGCTGTGTTCGACAGCCCGAGCCTGTGGCGGCGGGTGCGTCCGGCCTGGAGCGGCTTCGACGGCTGGCTCGTCCTGGCGATCGCCTTGCTCGCGATCGCCGGCCTGCTCACGATGTACTCGGCGGGCTTCGACCACGGCACGCGCTTCGCCGATCACGTCCGCAACATGGCTCTTGCCTTCGTCGTGCTGTTCCTGGCCGCGCAGGTGCCGCCGCAGCAGCTGATGCGCCTGGCGATCCCGCTCTACGTCGCCGGGCTGATCCTGCTCGTTGCCACCGCCATTCCCGGCCTCGGCGTGACGAGGAAGGGCGCGACGCGCTGGCTCAACCTCGGCGTCACGATCCAGCCGAGCGAGATCATGAAGATCGCGATGCCGCTGATGCTCGCCTGGTGGTTCCAGCGCCGCGAAGGCCAGCTGCGCGCGCTCGACTTCGCGATCGCGACGCTGCTGCTGCTCGTGCCGGTCGGCTTCATCGTCAAGCAGCCCGATCTGGGCACGGCGATCCTCGTGCTCTCGGCCGGGCTCTACGTGATCTTCTTCGCCGGCCTGTCGTGGAAGCTGATCATTCCGGTCGCGCTGCTCGCCGGCGCCGCCATCACGGCAGTCGTCGTCTCAGAGGACAAGATCTGCCAGCCAGACGTCAAGTGGCCGATGTTGCGCGACTACCAGAAGAACCGCGTCTGCACGCTGCTCGACCCGACGACCGATCCGCTTGGCAAGGGCTTCCACATCATCCAGGGCGAGATCGCGATCGGCTCCGGCGGCACGACCGGCAAGGGCTTCATGAAAGGCACGCAGACGCACCTCGAGTTCATTCCCGAGCGCACGACCGACTTCATCTTCGCCGCGTTCTCCGAGGAGTTCGGGCTGGTCGGCGGCGTCAGCCTCGTGCTGGCCTTCGTCTTCCTGGTCTTTCGCGGCCTGATGATCGCCGCCGAGGCGCCGACCGTCTTCACGCGCCTGCTCGCGGGCGCGATCACGCTCAGCTTTTTCACCTATGCCTTCGTCAACATGGGCATGGTGAGCGGCATCCTGCCGGTGGTGGGCGTGCCGCTGCCGTTCATCAGCTACGGCGGCACGGCGATGGTGACGCTCGGCCTCGGCCTCGGGCTCCTGATGTCGATCGCCAAGAGCCGGCGCCTGGTCCAGAGCTGAGGCTCAGGTCGCGAGCGTCGTCTCGGCGCGCGACCGGGTCTCGGGCTGCACGCTCGCGGCGACCAACTCCGATCCCGACGACGGCCGCGCCGATGCCACGAAGCGCACCGTGAACAGCGCGCCGATGCCGCCGCCGCTGCGCGCCCGCGCGCCCGCGTCGGCCAGCGTCACCTCGGCGCCGTGGCGATCTGCGATCTCGCGCACGATCGCCAGGCCGAGCCCCGAGCCGTCGGCACCCGTGCCGAGTGCACGGTAGAAGGGACGAAAGACCTTCTCCCGCTCGGGCGCCGCAATGCCCGGCCCGGAGTCCTCGACCTGGAGCACGACGACCTGGCCGAACGGATCGGCGACGACCCGCACGGTCACCGTGCCGCCGGCCGGCGTGTAGAGCAGCGCGTTGTCGACGAGGTTTCGAATCAACTCGCGCAGCAGGAGCGGATGGCCGAGGACGTCGTGACCGCGCGCATCTCCGGCTTCGAAGCCGAGGTCGAGGTCCTTGTCGAGCGCGCGCGGCACGAAGTCGCGCACCGTGTCGCGGCCGAGCGCGGCAAGGTCGACCGGCACCGGCCGCGCTGCTTCTTCTTCGTGCTCGGCACGCGCCATCGCGAGCAGCTGGTCGACCATGTGCGCCGCGTTCTGGCTCGAATGCGCGATTTGTTGCAGCGACGCGCGCAGCGCCTGCGGATCGCGGCCGGCGACGAGCTCGCGCTCGGCCAGCTCCGCCTGCGTGCGCAGGCCGGCAAGAGGCGTCTTCAGCTGATGCGCGGCGTCGGCGAGGAAGTGCTTCTGGGCGCGGATCGACTGGTCGAGCCGCGCGAGCAGGTCGTTGATCGCGCGCACCAGCGGTGCGACTTCCTCGGGAGCCTGGCTCTCGTCGATCGGGCTCAGGTCGCCGCTGCTGCGCCGGCGGATGCGCTGCTGCAGCTCGTGCAGCGGCGCGATGCCGCGCGCGAGCGCGAGCCAGACCAGCATCACCGCGATCGGCAGGATCACAAACTGCGGCAGGATCGCGCCCTTGATGATTTCGCCGGCGAGCTGGGCCCGCTTGGAGCGCGTCTCGGCCACCTGCACGAGCGGCGCGAGGCCGCGCGCATCGAGCCCCGGTACCCACATGTAGGCGACGCGGACCGGCTTGGCGCCGAGCGTCTCGTCGCGAAAGCGCACCTCGCCCGGCACGCCGCGCTCTTCGTCCGACGGCGTCGCCACCGTCCGGTTGCCGGCCAGGAATTCGCCGGTCGGACCCTGGACCTGGTAGTGGGTCTCGTCGGCGTCGTCGGGATGGAGCGCGGTCTCGGCGTCGGGCGGCAGCACGAACGCCGCGAGGCCACGGTCGCTCGCTGCCTGGACCGCGATCTCGCGGCCGAGCAGCCGCACCTTGGTCGCGAGCTCGCGGTCGTACGGCTGGTTGGCGATGCCCTGCGCGACCAGCCAGGTGAGGACGACGCTGATCGGCCAGAGCAGCAGCAGCGGCGCCAGCATCCAGTCGAGGATCTGGCCGAAGAGCGAATGCTGTCCGCGCCCGGCCATGGCTACGTCGGCGCCCGCTCCAGGCAGTAGCCGAGGCCGCGCACCGTGGCGATGCGCACGCCGTCCTGCTCGATCTTCTTTCGCAGGCGGTGGATGTAGACCTCGATCGCGTTGTTGCTGACCTCGTCGCCCCACTCGCACAGGTGCTCGACGAGCTGGTCCTTGCTGACGAGGCGGCCGGCGCGCTGCAGCAGCACTTCGAGCAGGCTGATCTCGCGCGCCGAGAGCTCGATCATCTGGTCGTTGATGTAGGCCGCGCGGCCGGTGCTGTCGAAGCTGAGCGCGCCGTGTCGGATCAGGTTCGAGGCCGCGCCCAAGCCGCGCCGCGTCAGCGCCCGCACGCGTGCTTCGAGCTCTTGCAGCGAGAACGGCTTGGCCATGTAGTCGTCGGCGCCGAGGTCGAGGCCCTGGACGCGCTGCTCGACGCTGTCGGCCGCCGTGAGGATCAGCACCGGCGCCGTCGAGCCGCGCGCGCGCAGGCGCCGCAGCACCTCGAGGCCGTGCAGGCGTGGCAGGCCGAGGTCGAGGATCAGGAGGTCGAAGTCGTGGGCTTCGAGGGCGGCGTCGGCGGCTTCGCCGTCGCCGACCTGGTCGACCGCGTAGCCGACGCTGCGCAACGATCGCAGCAGCCCGTCGGCGAGAACCTGGTCGTCTTCAGCGATCAGAAGGCGCATGCGATGAAGCGGTTTTCACCGGTGCGGCAAGGGTCGATGTCGGCCGGCGCGGAGAGGGCCACCCGTCCCGGGGCCGTGGCGCCGCCAATTCTAGGGAGTGCATCGTGGGCATCGCCGGGGTACTGTACAAACATCCAGCCTTTGCAGATAATCTGCGCACCCTCAGGAGACCGCCCATGGACATGCCCGTCAAAGCCCTCAACAGCGAAAAAGCCAAGGCCCTGCAGGCCGCCCTCGCCCAGATCGAAAAGCAGTACGGCAAGGGCACGATCATGCGCCTGGGCGAAGGCGAGGTGATCGACGACATCGAGGTCGTTTCCACGGGCTCGCTCGGTCTCGACATCGCCCTCGGCGTCGGCGGCCTGCCGCGCGGCCGGGTGGTCGAGATCTACGGGCCGGAGTCGAGCGGCAAGACCACGCTCACGCTCCAGGTCGTCGCCGAGATGCAGAAGCTCGGCGGCACCTGCGCCTTCATCGACGCCGAGCACGCGCTCGACATCCAGTACGCACAGAAGCTCGGCGTCAACCTGCAGGAGCTCCTCATCAGCCAGCCCGACACGGGCGAGCAGGCGCTCGAGATCGTCGACGCGTTGGTGCGCTCGGCCTCGGTCGACCTCGTCGTCATCGACTCCGTCGCCGCGCTCACGCCCAAGGCCGAGATCGAAGGCGAGATGGGCGATTCGCTGCCCGGCCTGCAGGCCCGCCTCATGAGCCAGGCCCTGCGCAAGCTCACCGGCTCGATCAAGAAGACCAACACCATGGTCATCTTCATCAACCAGATCCGCATGAAGATCGGCGTGATGTTCGGCTCGCCCGAGACCACCACCGGCGGCAATGCGCTCAAGTTCTACGCCTCGGTCCGGCTCGACATCCGCCGCATCGGCTCGATCAAGAAGGGCGAGGAAGTCATCGGCAACGAGACCAAGGTCAAGGTCGTCAAGAACAAGGTCGCGCCGCCGTTCAAGACGGCGGAGTTCGACATCCTCTACGGCCACGGCATCAGCCGCGAAGGCGAGGTCATCGACATGGGCGTCGAGGCCAAGATCCTCGAGAAGAGCGGCTCCTGGTACGCCTACAACGGCGAGAAGATCGGCCAGGGCAAGGACAACGCGCGCGAGTTCCTGAAGGAGAACCCCGACCTC
>Ga0123338_10001346_pt1 | contig 23846 bp, 20 predicted proteins | sample grotaG_FD_89793 | JGI IMG/M metagenome (GOLD analysis project Ga0123338, IMG submission 89793) | Glacier valley bacterial and archeal communities from Borup Fiord, Nunavut, Canada, to study Microbial Dark Matter (Phase II) -... | ecosystem: Environmental > Aquatic > Freshwater > Ice > Glacier ...
AGCAAGCTGGCGCAGAGATAGGCGACGCTGGCGACGGTAGCGGGCATTATTTTTTCCTCGCGGCCGCGTCAGGCGCGCGCTGGAACATCCGCAGCATGCGCGCCGTCACGCGGAAACCACCAGCGACGTTGATCGATGCCAGCAGCACCGCGGCACCACCGACCAGCGTCCCCGGCTCGAGGCCACGGCCGCGCGACAACAGCAACCCACCGACGAGAATGATGCCCGAGATGGCATTGGTGACACTCATCAGAGGCGTGTGCAAAGCCGGCGTCACGCTCCACACGAGGTGCCAGCCGACCACACAGGCCAGCAGAAAGACGGTCATGCGCTCGACGAGCTCAGCCGAGCCGAAAATGCCGAGCAACACCAGCCCCGGGGCCAGGAGACCGAGGCCAATCCGTCCCGGCCAGGGCGATCCGATTGGCCGCGGCGGCGGTTCGACCGTCGGTGGAACGAACGGTGCTGGCGCGCCAGCGCGGATGGCGGGACGCGGCGGCGGCCAGGTGACCTTGCCGTCGTGGACCACCAGCGCACCGCGCACCACTTCGTCGGCATAGTCGATGACCACCTGACCGTCTTCCAAGATCTCGTCGAGGAGCGCCACCAGGGTGCCGCCGTAGAGCTCGCTGGCCTGGGGCGCCATGCGGGACAGCAGATCGGTGTAGCCCAGGATATTGACGCCGAATTTCTCGACGGCGCGGCCGCTCTCGGTGAGCGCACAGTTGCCGCCCTGCTCTGCCGCGAGGTCCACGATCACCGACCCGCGCGCCATTGAGACCACCGCACCCGACGTCAGCAGCTTCGGCGCCGGCACACCGGGCACGAGCGCGGTGGTGATGATGACGTCGGCGTTCTTGGCCTCCTGAGCGATGAAGGTCTGCTCGGCCTCGAGATAGGCCTCCGACATCTGGCGCGCGTAGCCGCCCTCACCCTCGCCCGACTCTCCCTTCCAGTCGAACGGCAGAAAGCTGGCGCCGAGGCTCTCGACCTGCTCGCGCGCCGCTGGCCGGGTGTCAAAAGCGGTCACGACCGCGCCGAGCGCACGGGCTGCAGCGACGGCAGCCAGGCCAGCCACGCCAGCACCCACCACGAACACGCGGGCGGGCTTGATGCGGCCTGCTGCAGTCGACTGCCCGCCAAGAAACCGTCCGAAGGCATGGGTGCCCTCGATGACCGCGCGGTAGCCGGCCAGGTTGGCCATCGCCGACAGCGCGTCCATTTTCTGCGCCCGCGTGATGCGCGGCACGGCGTCCATGGCCAGCGTGGTGATCTTCTTGGCAGACAGGCGCTGCAAGAGCTCAGGGTTCTGCGCGGGCCACAAAAGGCAAATCAGCACCGCGCCTTCTTTGAGTCGGTCGACCTCGTGGGCACCGGCACCGAGCTCGATGGGCGCGCGCACCTTCAAGATGATGTCGGCCTCGGCATAGAGCTGCGTGGTGTCGAGCACGCGGGCGCCCGCCTCGGAGTACGCGGCGTCGAGGGCACTGGCGCCTTCACCGGCTCCGGCCTCGACCAGCACCTCGACGCCGAGCTTGGTCAGCTTCTTGATGATGGACGGCGTCGCCGCCACCCGTCGCTCGCCCGGAAAGACTTCTTTCGGCACACCGACTCTGAGCGCGTGAGACATGGGGACAAGACGGTATCACGGACAGAACGGGCTGGGACCCACGTAGGATACCGATACAGACGAAGGAGCGCGCATGTGGACGTGTGATGGCTGCGGACGAACGGTGAAGAACAACGATTTTGCTTGCGACCTGTGTCTGCGCGCCAAGCCGGGGGCAGACCCTGCGTTGGCCGACAAAGCGGCTCGCCGTGATCTGGTGACCGAGGCGCACTTCAAGGCCCTGGCGCTGTGGTTTCGCGTCGGTGGCGGCATGGTGGCCGGCCTCGTCACCATCGGCGCGCTGTATTTTGCCGTCGCCTCCAGCAGCTTGCATCTCGGCTCGCTCGGTCACGCGGCCGGCGGCGCCATGTGGGTCGGCTACACGCTCATCATGATGTATGCCGGGTTCTACTACGTGACCGGCCACTTCCTCGCGCAGTACCACAACTGGGCGCGCATCACGACGGTGGTCATCACATTGCTCGGCGTCAGCTTCAGCCTCGTCAGTTTGATTTGGGCCGAGATCGCCACCGCCGGCATGCATAGCAGCTATGCCTTCCGTCACATCGGTCCCGGCTTTGGCGACTACTTCCGGCTCTTGGTCCAGATTGCCTGGGGAGTGGCCATCACCAAGACGCTCCTCGGCAGCTACGCCAACAAGATCGCGCGCCCTGAATATCGCGCGCTCGTCGAGGATACCAAGAGCATGAAGCCCAACATGTACCGCAGCCCGTTCTTCGTGCTGCCGGCCATCGCCTTTGGCATCGTGGTGCTCTTGCTGCTGTTTGCCCTGCTCATGATGTCGAGCCGCTTCTAGCCGTTTCGAATCCCCCGCAGCGACAGCAGTGGCGCGTCGACGGCGCGCTCGCCTTTCGGATCTTGCAGATCCACCACACAGTCCAGGATCCAGTCGGCGACCTCGTCGGTTTCGGCCTCCGAGTTGGCGTCGGGCTCCGGCTGTTTCTCGTCGGGGTCGACGATCTTTTGCAGCGCCTCCCATTGCGACGTGCCGGTTTTCTTGATGACGCTGAACTGCGGCCGGCGGGCCTGGGGACGGAGATCCACGTTCTTGTGCTCGGCGTGATAGGCGACCATGGCCGCCTTCAGGCTATCGATCGTCCAACCACCGTCCTCAGGCTTCCACAGGAACGACAGCGCCTCTTCCCAGCGACCACGACCGAGGGCCATCAAGAGGCGATGCAGCTCGGCGCGGATGCGGGCCGGCGACACCGTCGGTGCGGCGACCTTGACCGGGGCACCCACCCGACGTACGGGTATGACCCCGTCGCGTTTGCCTTCCCACTCCTCGAGAAGGCTGGCATCGACCGATCCGAGCTCGAGCCGCAAATGCGACAACACATCCTCGAGCTCGTCGCTGCGGGCCTCGATCGGCACGGTCTGCGCCAGCGTCTTGTAAGCGTCGCTCAGGTAACGCAAGAGCACACCCTCCGAACGCTGCAGCCCATACTCGCGCACATAGTCGTGAAACGTCGCGAACCGCTCGAACATGTCGCGCGCGATGCTCTTCGGCCGAATGTTCTCCGTCCCCACCCACGGGTGATGCGCAGAAAACTCGTTGAACGTGTCGTAGATGAACTCGCGCAGTGGCTTCGGATATTCCAGCTTGTCGAGGGCTTCGATGCGCTGCTCGAACTCCATGCCCTCGGCCTTGAGCGCCTGCATGGTCTCGGTCTTCAACCGATCGAGCTGCGCCCACAGCACGACCTGGGGATTTTCCAGGATGGCCTCGACGAGGCTCAGCACATCGAGGGCGTACGACGGCGCCATCCGGTCGAGCTTGGGCAAGGTGTCGAGGAGATACATGGCCAGCGTGTGATTGAGCGAAAAGTCGCGCTGCAGATCGGCGGAGATCTCGACGGTGGCGCCTTTTCGCGGCGGCTTCCTGCGGGTGACGATGATGAGCCCCGCACGCCGGAGCCCGCGGAACAACACCGCCGCCGCCCGTCGCTGTCGCCGCTTGTGGCCGGCGTTGCCATGCGAGCGCGCGATGAGCGTGACCAGCCGGTCGTAGCCGCCGAGCGGGTTTTGCAGGAGCAGCATGATCATGCCGTGACTGACCTCGAAGCGCGACTCCATGGCCTCGGGCGCGCGGTCGACCAAGCGATCAAACGTCGCCTTGTCCCACGGCACATAGCCCTTCTCGGGCGGCTTCTGCATGACGACTTTTTTGCCCTGCGTTTTCTTGGCGGCAAGACGCAGATTCTCGATCATGTGCGCCGGCGCCTGCGCCACGACCACGCCCGAGTCGTCGAAGCCCTTGCGTCCTGCGCGGCCGGAGATCTGATGAAAATCGCGCGCCGACAGAACCGCGGTCTTTTCGCCGTCATATTTACAGAGCTGGGTAAACAACACCGTCTTCAGCGGAATGTTGATGCCCATCCCGAGCGTATCGGTGCCGGAAACGATCTTCAGAAGCCCGCGCTGCGCCATTTTCTCGACGAGAAGCCGGTATTTGGGCAAGAGACCCGCATGGTGAATGCCGACGCCATGACGCAAGAAACGCTGCAGCTCCTTGCCATATGGCGTATCGAAGCGCGCTTCGTAGAGCATCTCTTTGACCGTTTCTTTTTCGGTCTTGGTCAGGAGCTCCACCGACGTGAGATTCTGGGCTTCTTCGGCCGCCGCGCGCTGGGTGAACGACACCAGATACACCGGCGCCAGGTTCTTGCCGACGAGGTCGGCGATGGTCTCGTGCAGCGGCGTCTCGCGCCAGACGAACTCGAGCGGCACCGGCCGCTTCTTGCTGGCGACGACAGCGACCTCGACGCCGGTCAGCTCGTGCAGGCTCTTCTCGATCGTCGACGTATCGCCCAGCGTCGCCGACATCAACAAGAACCGCGCCTGGGTCAGCGCCAACAGCGGCACCTGCCAGGCCACGCCGCGCTCTTTGTCGCCGTAGTAGTGAAACTCGTCCATCACCACCATGTCCGCACGCAGCTCGGGGTCGCGCAGCGCCAGGTTCGACAACACCTCGGCCGTGCAGCACAAGATGGGCGCCTCACGGTTAATGGTGGCGTCGCCGGTGACCATGCCGACGCGCTCGGCGCCGAAGATGTCACACAGCGCGAAGAATTTTTCGTTGGCCAGTGCCTTGATCGGGCAGGTGTAGTAGCTGACCTTGCCGGTGCACAGAGCCTGAAAATGCAGTGCCGTAGCGACGAGAGACTTGCCGGAGCCAGTCGGCGTGTTGAGGATGACGTGCTTGCCGGCGAGGAGCTCCAAGATGGCTTCTTCCTGCGCGTCATAGAGGCCGAGGCCGGAATCCGCGACCCAGGACATGAAGCGATTGAGGATTTCGTCTGACCCGAGGCGTTCGCCGGGAGCGGGCAACAGGTCGCGCAGCTGGATGGGCATCTCTCCCGTCCTTGCCACGAATACCAATGCAGGGGAAGATCGTCGTATGCGGGCGTCCATGGTTGGGTGGGTTGTCGTGGCGATGTGGGCGGGCTGTGGCAGTCCGCCGCCGATTATTGGTGGCGGCGGCGGCACGGGTGGCTCTGGCGGCACCGGTGGGACTGGCGGAACGGGAGGCTCGGGCGGCACGGCCTGCGTCGCGTCCTGCACCAACAAGACGTGCGGCGACGACGGCTGCGGCGGCCCCTGCGGCGCTTGTTTGCCGACGGAGCTGTGCAGCGCCGCCCAGGTGTGCGCGCCGGTCACCTTCACCACCACCAACGTCGTCGTCGACGTGCAAAGCGGCCGGCGCCCCATTGCGCCGGAGGTCTACGGCATGAGCTTCGCCAGCGCCGCCCAGCGCACCGAGGTCCACCTCGGCGCCAACCGCTGGGGCGGCAACTCGGTCACCCGCTACCACTGGAAGCTCGACGTCCACAACACCGCCAGCGACTGGTATTTCGAGAACATCGTCGACAGCTCCGACTCCGACTACGCCAAGCCGGGCTTCGTCGACAGCGCCGACACGTTCCTCAACGACAACCACACGACTGCCACGCCCAGCGTCTTCACGCTGCCAGTCATCGGCTGGGCGCCCAAAGCGCGCGTCATGCACACCTGCTCGTACCCGGTGAACGTCTTCGGCCAGCAGCAGGCTCAAGACCCCGGACTGCCAGCCAACGAAACGTGTGGAAACGGCAAGGACACCACGGGCGCGCCGCTGGCCGGCGCCATGCCCACCGACACCTCCGTCGCTGTCGACGCCAGCTTCACCAAAGAATGGCTCGATCATCTCGTCGCCACCCATGGCCTCGCTTCGGCCGGTGGCATCGCCTTCTACACGCTCGACAACGAGATCAACCTCTGGAGCTCGACTCACCGCGACGTCCACCCCAAACCCACCGACAGCGACGAGATCTGGGCCAAGACCACCACCTACGCGCCGCTCATTCGCACCGCCGATCCCAGCGCGACCATCCTCGGCTTCGGCACCTGGGGCGTCCTCGACGTCTTTGCCTCGGCCAAGGACTCCGCCAACAAGAACACCGACGACAGAAAGGCCCACGGCGACCTGCCGCTCCTTGCCTGGTATCTGCAGCAACTGGCCGCCTACGAAGCCACCAACCACAAGCGGCTCATCGACTGTCTCGACCTTCACTACTACTCGCAGTCGAACCAGCCGCTCACCGACATGCGGTCGCTATGGGACCCGACCTACCCCGATCCGTCGTGGATCAATGGCTTTCTCGGCGAGCCGGTGCGGCTCTTGCCGCGCATTCAAGAGTGGATCCAGACATATTATCCGGGCACGCGCATCTGCATCACCGAGCACAACCAGTATCTCAACCGCGAGAGCGAGCCCGACTCGGCGCTGGCCAATGCCGAGATGCTCGGCATTTTCGGCAAATATGGCGTGCGCCTCGCCAACTACTGGACCAACACGCTCGACAAGAACGGGAAGCCGCAAGTGGCTTACGAGGCCTTCCGGCTGTTCCGCAACTACGACGGCAACAACGGCCAGTTCGGCTCTGTCAGCGTCGGCGCCGCGACCAAGCTGGCGGAGACGTCGGTTTATGCCGCCTCGAGCGACACCAGCGACCTCGTCACCTTGGTGCTCATCCACACCGGCACCACCACCGCCGCGGCCCAGGTGGAGCTCCGCAACTTCAGCACCACCACGCCGGCCAAGGTCTTCACCTTCACGTCGGCGACCGGCAAGATTGCGGCTGCGCCCGATCTGACAGCGACGGCGGGCGCGTTCTCTCTTACGCTCCCGGCAAAATCGATGACGCTGATTCGGGTCGCGGAGAACTAGCGCTGTCGTCGCCCACTCCGGTCAAAATCACCGGCGCAGCCCCGAGCTCACGGCGACCGAGCCTGACCATGGTCACGAAAAATGTGACCGCCAGCGGCCCGGCGATGATGCCGAGCGGGCCAAAGACCAGCAGGCCGCCGAACAGCGCGAAAAACACCACCAGCCCCGGCATGCCCATGCCGCCCTTCATCAAGATGGGCTTCAACAGGCTGTCGATCATGCTGACGACGAGCAGCGTCCAGGCCATGACGATGAGACTGCGCACGGGGTGGCCTTGCAGCCAGAGCACGACGGCCAGCGGTGTGGCCACGATGGCAGTGCCGATGCCGGGAATGAACGCGGCGAAGAAGGTGGCCAGCCCGAAAAACAGCGCGTGTGGCACCTGGGCGATGAAGAAGCCCACCGTCGCTGCCAGGGCCTGTACGCCGGCCACCGCGACCGTCGAGCCGAGGACCGAGCGCGACACTTTGTGGAACTCGCGCAACAGCGCCGCCGTCGCCGACTCCGACAGCGGCGACACGCGCGCCAGCCAGTCCACGAAACGGCGCCCGTCGAGCAGCATGGCGTAGGTGGCCAGCAGCATGACACCAGTGGACATCGCGAGACGCGTGCCAGCCGACAACGCGCCGCCCACCGCCGCTGCCGCCAGCCGCCCGCCGCCATTTTCTCCGACGACGACCAGTTGCTCGATGCTGCTTGGCACCAGCATGAGCAGATGCTCGACCCATCCGTCGAGCGGCGACGGCAGCGTATCGGCGAGCTGCTTGAGCCCGCCCGAGGCCAGCTCCTCGCGCACATAGTTGGCGCCGGCCACGCCTTCGGAGAGCGCAAACGTCGTCAAGAGACTGAGCGGCACGAGCACGAGGCAGACCAGGCCCAACAGGAGAACAATCGCCGCCGTCACCCGGCGCGGATTGGCGGGCGAGCCAAGTCGCCGTGCCAGTCGCTCGTGCCATTCCGACAGCGCCGCGCCAGTGACAGCGGCCAGAAACAGCGGCGAGCGCAGTGGGTACACTAGGGCCGCCACCGACAACAGCGACAACAACAGCACGACGCTGAAGGCGATGCGTGCCTGCAGCGAGCGATCGTCGGTGTGCACCTTCTACTTGGAGGTGCTGAGGGTCAGCTTGGCGTTGCGCGCGCAGATGTCGAAGTTGTAGACGCGCACGTCGCCCCCGCCCGTCTCGGCGCGGAAGTTGAAGACACACTCACCGCGGGACATCTTGACCTTGACCGTGGCGGTGCCAGCTGGGGCGAGCTTGAGGTCGTTGGCCACCAGCGTGCCTGGCGCGTCCTTGCCGTCGTACTTTGCCGTCGCTGCATAGAGACGCAGCACCGGCGCACGCGTGCCGTTGACCACGGTGATCGGTCGCTCCATCTCCGCGGGCTCGGCGACGGCGAGGCTCGACGCCAACAGCGTTCCCAACAAAGCCATCTTGTGCACGACGTTCATGCCGAGAGCTTGGATCGCCCGACCATCAAAGTAAAGCTGACGCGGCGCGGCGTGGATCTCCCGAACGGAACCTGATAGAGAGCTGCGCATGGGAACGGTCGTCAAGGGTTCGGGATTCGTCGTCGGTGAGCATCTGGTCGAAAACGCCAAGCTGTCGCTGGTCTGCGACACCACCTCGGAGTGGATCGAAGAACGCTCCGGCATCAAACAGCGCTATTACGTGGCCGACGGCACCACCACTTCCGACCTCGGCACCCGCGCCGCCAAGCTGGCCATGGAGCAAGCTGGCGTCGGCCCGGGCGACATCGACTATGTCGTGTTTGCGACGATGACGCCCGACTACCAGTTCCCCGGCTGCGGCGTGCTCGCGCAGCACAAGCTCGGCCTCGGCAACATCCCGACGCTGGACGTGCGCCAGCAGTGCACCGGCTTCATCTACGGCATGCAGGTTTCCGACGCGTTGTTGAAGGCGGGCCTCGCCAAGCGGCTCCTCTTGATCGGCGCCGAGGTTCACTCGGGCTACATGCCCTGGAAAGATCACGGCATCCTATTCGGCACCTCCGACGTGAAACCGACGCCGGAGGAGTTCGCCTTCAACACCAAGTATCGCGATCGCACGGTGCTGTTCGGCGACGCGGGTGCCGCCGTCGTCCTCGAGCTCGACCCGGATCCCAAGCGCGGCCTGCAGGCCACCGAGCTGCACTCCGACGGCGCGTACGCCGAGAAGCTCTATGTCCCGTCGGGGTTCGCCTTCCGGCCGTACGTCACCGAGGCCATGGTGCGAGAAGGCCGTCACATCCCGTCGATGGACGGCCGCCACGTCTTCCGCCAGGCGGTCACCAAGATGCCGGAGGTGGTGCTCAACCTCCTCGCCAAAAATGGCCTTGGCATCGACGATGTCTCGTTGCTGATCGCCCATCAGGCCAATCTGCGCATCAACGAAGCCGTCCAGAAGACGCTCGGCCTCGGCGACGACCGCGTCTACAACAACATCCAGCGCTACGGCAACACCACCGCCGCCACCATCCCCATCTGCTATCACGAGTGCCGCGCCGCCGGCCGCATCAAGCCCGGCGACCTGGTCGTCTTCGTCGGTCTCGGCGCCGGCTTCCACTGGGGCGCAGCGCTACTCCGCGAGTAGTTATTGTTGAGCGTGAGCCTCCCGCGCACAGCTCGCCTTCGGCTCGCTCAACGCTCGGCTCACTTTACTTCATGAGGGGATAGACGCAGGCCACGCCGCCACAGGTATCCTCGACCCGGCCCGTGGGCTGGAAGAGGCGCCGCAGCTGCTCGACGAGCTGCGGGATGGCCCTGGCGTTCTGGTGTGCTTCGTTGTCGTTGGGGAGCGGCTGGTTGTACTGCGTCGGCAGCGGCGACGGCGCCACGCTCCACTGGGTGTAGGCGGCGTCGAGCGGCCCGGCGGCGGCTGTCACACCAAAGACGGACTCGATGGGCGTGCCGAGGAGCTGGAGACCAATCGTCCTGACGAGGATGCGGGTAGAGACGTTGGAGACCTGCGCGTCGCCGATGGACTCCTGCATGACGATGCGACGCGGCGTGAGCGGCTTGCCGTCGGTGCCGGGCAGCGTATCGGTCAGGTGATGCGGCGCAAAGGTGATGGGGTCGGAGAAATCCCAGTACGACTGCAGCGCCGACATCATGAGCTGCTGATCGCGCTGAATGGGATAATTGCCGTCGAGAAGCTGCTTCAGCATCGAGAAATCGACCGAGCGCGGCAGCATCAACGAATAGATGCCGCCTGGTACATTCAGCGCGCCGCGCTCGACGTCGGGCGACAGCGCCATGAAGGTGCCACCCTCGATGCCGCCTTGCGACAGACCAAAATAGTAGACCTCGCTGCCGTCGATGATGGGCTTGTTCATGTACTGCAGCTCGGGCAAGTCTTTGAGCCGCGTGCGCGCGTAGTGGGCCAGAACCAGGAAGTTGACCTGCGCCTGCTGCAGCCGATCGGTGAGCATGGGGAACTTGGTCAGGTCGGGCGCAACCTGCGTCGCTGCCGGGATGGCGTCGTCCTCCGACAGACCGATCCAGTTGGTGCCAACCGCAACCATACACACCGTGTTCTGGACGTGCTTTTCGTAGCCCGATCCCATCTCGCCCGAGGCCGACCCGAACAGCCCATGCCCGAAGATCATGACCGGCAGAGGCTTGGTGGCCGTCTTGGCGCACTGGGGCACATGGATGACCAGCGGGAAGGCCTGGTTGGCCACGAAGGCCGGCTTGCCAGCGGCGTCGAAGTGCAGCCCGGTGCCCGCCTGCTGGGTCTCGACGAAAGACGGCACGTCGAACGTGCCGAGGATGCGGCGAAACAAGTCGGTGTCGTTGGTGGGCTCCTCGACGGAGTCGACCTTGGCGCCGAGGTTGCCCTGTTCCCAGCGTGAAAAGGCCTCGTCGCGCATGGGGATGATGTGCGACAGGAGCTGCGTATCGGAGCCGGTCACGAAGTCCCACGCCAGCGTGATGTCGCTGCGGGGGATCTGGGCGGCGTCGGTGACGCGAAAGATTTCTTCATAGTGCGGCGCCACCGTCGACAAACGGGTCCCAGCGCGCTTCTCTTTGAGCGCCTCCATGGGCGGCACCACGATGCGCTTGCCGCTGGTGTCGACCAGGCCGCGCAGCACGGCGACATAGCGCGTGGCGGGCTTGAGCCGCACCATGGGCGAAATCAAGACCACTTGGTCCTCGACGGTGCGCTCGACGTTTTGGTCGACCTCCGCAAAGATCGGCACGCGACTGCCGTCGTCGTAGCGGATGAGCTGGACCTTGGAGTCGGGCTCGAGCGAACGGGCGATGTTGGCCAAGGGCGGCAACTGGGTGACCTCGACGCGGACCTTGAGGTTGGCGATGAGGGCGCCGGCGGGGCTGAAGCCGTCCATGAGGTTGAGTCGCGCCGGGTCGAACTTGGCGCCAAAGTCCGACACCGGCATGACACCGTCGGGGATGCTGATGCGAAAGCCGGTGGCGGTGGTGGTATCGGGCGCGAGATAAAAGCTCGACGGCCACGGCAGCGCGCAGTCGCCGGCAGCGACGGGGTTGCAGACAGGGTTGAGGTTGGCGCCGTCTGACTGCGTACAGCCAGTGCCAGCGGACAACACCAGGGCCAACAAAATGAAGCGTGAGGCGGTCATGGGACCAAATTAGCGCATATCGTGGGGGTCATGCTCGGCAAGTTCGACATCGCCCGCGCGTTGCGCGAGATTTCCCAGCTCATGACCCTGAAGGGCGAGACGCCTTTCAAGGCCCGCGCCCATGAGACGGCCTCGCGTGCCGTCGAGCAGCTCTCGGAAGAGAAGCTGGCCGAATTGGTCGACCAGAAGCGGCTCACCGAGCTCGACGGCATCGGCGACTCGCTGGCGGCCAAGATCACCGAGCTCCGGCTGACCGGCAAGTCGATGTATCTGGAGGATCTGCGGGCGTCATTGCCACAGGGTTTCGTCGAGCTGTCGCGAGTGCCTGGCCTCGGCCCCAAGAAAGTGCAGATCCTGACGCGCGACCTCGGCATCAACACGCTGGCCGAGCTGGAAGCGGCATGCGTGGCGGGGCGCCTCGGCGCGGTAAAAGGTTTTGGCGAGAAGACGCAGGCCAACCTGCTCGACGGAGTACGGCAACTGCGGACCCGTGCCGACCGGATTCTGTTGGTCGATGCGATGGTCGCGGGTGAACCGCTGATTGCCTGGCTGCGTGAGTCGCCGGCGGTGGCACGGGCCGAGCTGGCCGGATCTTTCCGTCGCTGGCGCGAGACCGTGGCCGATCTGGATATCGTGGTGGCCACCGATGACGGCCACGCGGTCATGGATCGTTTTGCGGCGTATCCGGAGGTGGGTGCGGTCGAGTCGCGCGGAGACACCAAGTGCACGGTGCGGCTCAAGTCCGGTCTGCAAGTGGACCTGCGCGTGTTGCCGCCAGCCGATTTCTGGACGGCGCTGCATCATTTTACCGGCAGCAAAGAGCACCATGTGCGCCTGCGTGGCATCGCCCGTGGGCTCGGTCTACAGATCTCCGAGTGGGGTCTGCACAAGCTCGACAGCGACGGGCAGCCGGCCGAAAAGCTGCTGGTCGACAGCGAAGAGGCGCTGTATCGGCACCTCGGGCTGCAGGCCATGCCGCCCGAGATGCGTGAAAACCAGGGCGAGATCGAGCTCGCCGAACAGCACCGGATTCCCACCGATCTCCTCGACGAAGGAGACATCCGCGGCTTCGTGCACTGCCACACCAACTTCTCCGACGGCAAGAACACCATCGAGCAGATGGCGCGTGCGGCCGACGCGCTCGGCCTCCAGTATCTGACCATCACCGACCATTCTCCGACGGCGAGCTACGCCGGCGGCGTGGACGTCAAGCGCATGCGCACCCAGTGGGACGAGCTCGAGCGGGTGCAGTCGCTGGTCAAGGTGCGGCTGCTGCGCGGCTGCGAATCGGACATTCTCGAGGACGGCGCGCTCGATTATCCCGACGAGATCCTGGAAAAGCTCGACGTGGTGATCGCGTCGGTGCACAACCGGCACGGCATGGATTCGGACCGCATGACGCCGCGCCTGTTGCGCTGCATGCGCCTACCGATCTTCAAGATCTGGGGCCATCCGCTCGGGCGGCTCCTCAACAAGCGCGAGCCCTTCGACTGCCGGGTCGAGGAGATCCTCGACGCGCTTGCGGCGTCGCAGGGCGCGGTGGAGATCAACGGCGACCCGCACCGGCTCGATCTCGAGCCGCAGTGGATCCGTGCGGCACGCGAACGCGGCCTCAAGTTCGTCGTCTCCTGCGACGCGCACTCGACTGCGGCACTGGGCTATACCAAATTCGGCGTGCACCTTGCCCGTCGTGGCGGCGTGCGCAAGGGCGAGGTGCTCAACACGCTGTCGGCGGCCGACTTTCAAAAGGCCGTTCGGCCTACTTGAGTCGATATTCGAGCAGCAGATTGCGAAAACCGCCGTCGAGATAGGCGGCGAAGATGCGGCGCTGCCAGTCGATGGAACGATGCCTGCGGGCGCGTCCTGCATCGTCGAGATGATCGACCGCCAGCATGGCATTCGACCAGGCCACGCTCAGCTTCCAGAACCCTGCGGCGTCGACGGTGACTTCGTGCAGAGACACGCGCTCGAAGCCCGCCGCCGTCGCTGCGGCATCGTACTCGTCGAGCCAGCCGATGTTGGCGCTCCAGTAAGCGTTGAACGGCGCGGCCAGCTCCGGCCGACCCAGCAACGTATCCTCCATGAGCACCCGCCCACCGGGTCGAAGCACCGTCGCTGTCTCGCGAAAATGCGCCGCGCGATCGAAGTAGTTGCTGGCGCCCATCGACACCACCGCGTCGAACGCGCCGAAGCGCCCGAGGTCATGGGCGTCGCCGAGCACCACCTCCACGGCCGACCCCACCAGCGCTTCGTCGGCCAACTCACGCACCCAGGTCAGATGGCTCGGCACCGGTGTCAGCGCTGTCACCTTGGCACCCCGCTCGGCCCAGAAAATACTGCCGCCGCCGAGACCGCAGCCCACGTCGAGCACGCGATCGCCGAGCGCGCCCCAGGCCTCGTCGCAACGCCACATCATGCGTTCTTGCGACCAGTACAGCTGGCGCCGCAACACGCCGCGATCGGCAGACGGCTCGACGCTGGCAGGCGACAGGCCAGTGTGATAGTGCACGCGCGGGCCAGGCCCATATTTGTCGAGGAGGAAGCTGGTCTTCTCCTCGTACCAGGGCACGACCACGTCGAGATCGGCGCGCCTGGTCATGTCGGCTCAGGATGGATCCGGGCCCGCATCCAGGCGCCCGCCGCGTCGAGAAATCGAAATTTGGCGGCGCCCAGCACAGCGAGAGACTGGTCGGCCCAGTCGACGATGGCGCGCAAGCCGTCGTCGCCAAGGCCCTTCAACCGACGGCTATTGCTCGACAGATCTTGCGCCACATGACCGGCCACCCCGAGATGCCAGCCGAGCTCTTCGGCGCGGGCCTCCAGCTCGGTGTCGTGCCACAACGCCGTCAAATAGACCGACCATTGCCGTGCTGCAATGCCTTCACCGACGGCGCGATAGACGTCGACCGTCCACGTCTCGGTGCGCACCTCCACGCTCTGCAGCGCCGCCGACCGTACCAACTCCACCGCCAAGTGCGTCACCAGCGACGACGGCAAGCCGCTCTCCAACAGCGCAGCATAGCACCAGGCCGACAGCAGATACTGCGTGCCAGGACCCGCCGATAACGGTGCGATGTAAGTACACTCTCCGTCGGCCAAGTCATCTGCCAGGTTGCCAGCGACCAGCGCCACGAACAGCGCCGCGCAACGCGCCATCAGCAGCTCGCGTGGCAGGCCCGCCTCCGCCCCAGCTTCATACAAGAACGGCAACGGCCCGCCACGCGCTGCCTCCATCGCCGCCAGCACGTCGCGCTCGGCTTCGATCGGCAGCGCGTACCGTCGCAGCTGCCGCAAAGCATGTTGAAACACCGCACCAGCGCTCATCGCCTGGCCAGGGGCAGAGTCACGGCCACCTGGGCACCACCCGTCGGAAGGTTGCTGCGCATCAGGGTTCCGCCGTTGGCGCGCAGCAGGCGCTCGGAGGTGTAGAGGCCAAGGCCGGTGCCGTCGCGCTTGCTGGTCGCGAAGCCCTCGATGGGCTTGCCGAGCTGGGCCTGCGAGAAGCCTGGGCCGTCGTCGCTGACCACCAAGCGTACATCCGCCCCCGAGGCGTCGCGCTGCGCCGAGACCTTGACCCGCGATGCGGCGCGTGCGCCGTCACCCTCGCAAGCATTGATCATGAGGTTGGTCACCACCCGGTCGAGCGTGACCTCGCCGCCGAGGAGACAGACCTCGATGACCGGCTCTTTCTGCAGATCGTATTCCAGCTTCACCGACGGAAAACGGCGCCCGACGTCCGCTCCCAGCGCCAGCACCTTGCGCGCCAAGTCGACGACCTCGCCCGACTCGGTCAGCACGCCACGTCGCTGGCGACCCTCTTCGAAGATCTGCTGCACCCGATGCACCGCCTGCTCGAGCTCGCCGAGGATCACCGCCGCCTCGCCCTTGACTTCGAGGCGCATGGCGTCGGCCGCGAGACGCAACGCGGCCAAGGCGTTGTTGGCGTCGTGATATTTGCCCATCACCTCGGTCAGCGTGGCCGCCAGTTGCTCGACTTGCCGTCCGCGCTCGTCGAGCATCTGGGCCGACAGCGCCTCTTGCAGCCGCACCACCCGTCGCTGCGCCAGCTCGCCCCGGTGCGCGAAACGCCCCAGCAAGAGCTGCGACACCACCGCCGCCACCGTCGTCGAGCCCAGCACCGCCAGATGGCCGGACTCGGTGTTGAGCAGCATGCCGCCCGCACCGGCCAAGATTGTGCCGATGGTGACGAACGGGGTCGACAGCGACGCCCGCCCCACATAGCCATGCGCCGCCGCCGACAACAGGAACAGCGACGCGATGAACGCCGCCGACGGCATGCGACAGAAGGCCACCAGGCTGGCGCAGAAGAACTCGGTATACGCGCTACCGACGAGATACAGCACCCACCAGGCGCGCGTCTGCTGCAGCTTCGGCGCAAAGCCGAGCCCCACACCGAGCAACGCCGCTGGCGCAAAACAGATCAGCGCCGGGATGAGCCGGAGCGCAGTCAGCGCACGCAGCTGGGGTTGATAGGCCAGAAGCGGCAGCGCGCTACAGACGAAGACCGAAACCGCGATCCACGAGCTGGGCGCTGCACTCTCCTGGGCGACGGTCTTGTCGGCCCGGTCAATCCACCGATCAAGCCAGCGATTCAGGGTGTTCACGATGCGGACTCGGACGTGGCTAGGCTCCGATCGTCAGGTAGAAGCCCGCTTTTTCGTTGATGGTGTTGGACTCGGCCAGCCCCTCTTCGAGCAGCCGATTGAGCTCGTGGACGATGTCGGGGTTGCCGCGGTGGGTGACCTCGAGCTTGACCTCCCCGCCGGCAAGCACCTGGCTGGCGGCTTCGAGGATGGGCAACAGCGCCGGGTTGATCTTCATCTGCCCGATAGGTCCGTCGAGGAAGCCGAGGTCCACCGCCCGCATCAAGTACTGATAGATGTGCGACGCAAGCTGGTAGCCGACGACGCGCGGACCGATGCCATCTGTGTAGCTCATGAGGCCTCCTTGATTTCGGGGAACAGCGACGAGAACAATAATTCGAGACTGGGCAATGAAAACGGCTTGAGCAGCACCGCCTGGCGTGGCGGGTCATGGGCGAACGACAGCGGTTGCATGAGGCCGGTGATCAAGACCGGGCGCACCGACGGACGGGCCAGCATGAGCCAGCGCAGGAAATCGAGGCCGCTTTCGCCGTCCTGGAGGCCGAGGTCGGCGATGGCCACGTCGACCTCGCCGTCGTCGGTGATGGTCTTCTGGGCATCGGCTACTTTCTGCACCAGGAGCGGCTCGTGCCCCATGAGGCCGAGGATGCGGCGGATGCCTTGCGACACCAATGGATCGTCTTCCAGGACCAGGATCTTCATCGCGTTTTCACCCAGGCCGCATCTGGTGGCGCCACGTAAAACCCCGACGACAACGGGGTCACGAACGGGCGCAAGGGGTCGCCCTCGAAATGCTGCCACGCCGCGCGCAACGGCTGGGCCGCAGCCGCCGCAGCGACGAAAGCCAGACCCTCTTCACCGCAGTGTCGATACGGAAAGCCGCGGCGGACAATGTCTTTTTTCGTCTGAAACCGGTCGCGGTGGGAGCCGCTCACGGTGAGTGGGTCGCCGTCGAGCCGCTGGCCCATGGCGGCCTCTCGCGTCGCGACCGGCTGTGCGCCGAAGCGATCGAGGTGTTGCTCGAAGCGCAGGTAGAGCAGCGTCGTGACGCCCTCGGGGCCGACCAGCTCGTGCCGCTCTTCCAGCGTCGGCGCCTTGACCGAGTCGCGAAAGCCAAACGGCTCTCGACCATCGCCGATCTTGCCGCCAATCAGCTCTTCGTCGAGGTCACAGCGTCCGCCAAGGATGTGGGTGGCTGCGCGCAACAGCACCAACAACGGCGCGCGCTCGTCTGCCGTGGCCTGAAGGAACACCTGGCCCTGGGTGCGCGGCGCAAAGGGTCCGCCAAGCCAGCTACTTTCCAGCCCCACCACCGACGGGGCCGCAGCGACCAACAGCGTGGCTCCCGTCGGACGCGGTAGCTCGAGGAGGGCCACCAACCCCGCGCGCAAGGACGCGTCGTTGCAGTTGCTGTGACGGCGCCAGATCGCCACCGCCCCCCACTTGCCCGGCCGATGACGCAGCGCCGATTGCGGCAAAATAGGCACGAAACCAAGCTTACCGTTTTTTTCGCAGTTTGGACACTGAGGGCCGCTCTGGCGCTGGCGACCTCCGTCGGTCGGTCGCCGCTCAGTTGCAGAAGCGAACTTCCAGCTCGGCCGCCACGACCGGGTTGCAGCCCTCTGCCGTGGTATCGCGGGTGCTGGCGAACATGGTGCCCGTGGTGGTGACGGCGAGGGTGAGCTTGTCGGTGTTGCGCCAGCCGGAAAACGTCGGACCGGCCGAGGGATTGAGGTCAAAGCTGACGTCAGCAGCGACGGCGCGTGCGCTTTGGGCCATGGACATGGAGCGGTCGGTGAAGCCGGTGGCGCCCACCATGGCCCACGGTTTGGCGGTACGACGCACGACCCAGGTGGCCTCGGTTTCTGCCCAGTCGCTGGTGGCGAAGTAGGCCTGCATCATGCCCGCCGTCTCCTTGGCTGCACACGCGGTGCAACCCGAGCCGCACGCCATCGACATCGGCACGTCGCGCAATGTCATCCGCGCCGAGATCAGCGTCGCGGTGAGCGGCAGACTGGTCAGGTTGAAGCGATAGAGTGACGTGCTGCCGGAAGTGAGCTGCAGCACCAGGTCAGCACCATAATTGGCACCCGGCAGACCTGGGTAGATCACCGTGTCGGCCTCTGCGCTGAAGGTCAGCACCTTCTGGCAGCCAGCGTCGGGGGCGCCGAGATCAGGCGTTCCCCCGTCGGGAACGACGGCCACATCGACCAGGTTCACGTCGACAAAGTCGCCCTGTGGGCCGGCTGTGCCCCGCGCCACGACGGTCGACCCACTCTTGGCCTCGGCGGTCAGAGTAAAACTGGCCGCTCCCCAACCATGGGTGTCGAGGTCGAAGGTCCATGGCACCGTCGGTGTCGGCGCCGGCAAACGAAGGTCGGTGACCACGCTGTCGGTCACATCAGTCCGCGACAACCGCACCGACAGCCCATCGGCAAGCTTCGCGGCTGCGGAAGGCGTGACCCGCAACGTATACACCTTGCCATGACCGCCGCCGCAACCGGCGAGCAACAACAAAACCCCGAGGCGTCTCACTTGCTGGGGCAGCACATCTTGTTGATGCCGCACACCGCCTCGCAGTTGGCGTATTTGGGATTGGAAAACGACACCGTCGGGCTGCAGACGTTGCCACCGCAAGTGAAGCCATAGTCGCGCCCGCGGTTGCGCGCCACACAGTCGGAGTCGGTGCCAGCAGCGGTGGCTGTGCAGCTACAATCCGACGGCGAGCAACACGACGCGGCCGGCACACACGTGTTGCCGCAGGGTTTGAAGCCACCGGCGCACATACAGGTTCCACTCATGCAGGTCTGTCCTTTGGCCGTACAGTCGTTGCCACAGCTGCCACAGTTGTGGTTGTCCGTCGACGTATTGGTCTCGCAACCAGTGCCGACATCTCCCGAGCAGTTGGCGAAGTTGGCCATCTCACACGCCAGCCCGCATCGCGTTCCAACGCAAATCCCGGCGGCATTGGTTCCGGATGGGCAGGTAACCGCCGACGGGATGTTGCACGATCCAGCCCCGTCACAGTTGGCGCCAGCTGCACCCATGTTATTGCTGCAGCTCGGGCTCACACACGGTTTGGACGTCGCCGGGTAGATACACGCAGCGACGTTGGTGCCGTCACATTTGCCGCCGCAACCGTTGACGCCGTTACCCGTGCAGGCACCGCGCTTGGACGCATTGTGCGGCGTCCCCGTGACTGGCACGCATTTGCCCAGCTGGAGCGGATCGTCACATGCCTGGCACTGGCCAGAACAGGTGCTCTCGCAACAGACTCCGTCGATGCAATGGCCGTTGGTGCACTGGTTGTCGGCGGTGCAAACCCGCCCATTTGGCAGCGAGCCGCAACTTCCAGAAGCGTCGCAGGTATTGGTGCCGGAGCAGACGCTGTTGTCGGCACACGGCGGCCCGAAGCAAGAACTGGTGTTGCACTTGAAGGGTGTGCAGATGATGCTTGGGGGAGTCGATTTTCCGCCTTTTCCGTCGCAGACATCAGGCGGGGTCTCCACTCCGCTCGTGCAGGTCCGAGCCGACGCGGGAGTGCCTGCCGGCCACAGCTCGCAGTTGCCAGCACCGTCACACTTGCCATCGGTCTGGCATGGGTTGACTGAATCGTTGGCTGACTTGATCGGACAATTGCCGTGGTTGGGAGACTGCCCCGCCGCGACCGGTGAGCAGGTGCCCTCTGCGCCTGGCAACGCGCAGGTTTGGCAGGTCCCCGTGCAGTCGCTGTCGCAGCAGAACCTATCGACGCATTTGCCTGTGGTGCACTTGTCTACGCCGGCGACGCATGACTCGCCAACCTGCTTGACCGAATTGCTCATGTCGCCCACGCCTAGATCATCCGTTCCAGGCTTGCTGAGCACCACCGTGACCTCGACGGTTTTTCCAGGGTCTAATAGCGCGCTGGCTTTGCCGGCCGCCACGACCTCATGCGCATCGGTCTCGACGGACACGTCAAAGTCCAATGTGCCAGTGGTCGCAGGCGCCGGTCGATAGAGCCAGCGGGCCGGTCCCGACTTGAATTGAGCTCCCACTGGATAGCCATCTGCCGTGTTGTCCCAAGTTTCGGCATTGCTAACGCGAATGACGAGCCGGGTGATTGCATTCAGATCCGATTGAGCCAACCTGTCGCGATCCACGGTAACCGCGACAGCAAAACCTTTGTCGAGCTTGGAGCTGCAGGCCGCGAATGACAGCATCAGGCACAGGCCGAAACGCATCAGAATCCCACCATCAACGCGGCACCTTTGCCACCGTCCGGAAAGTTCGACGTGAAGGTGTGCGGTGCACCGACTGTAAGGCCCACTCCGAGGCCGACACCGAGCCCGACGGCCGCCACACCGACCGAGGTCCACAGCCACCACTTCTTGTATACCGGCGTGTGCCTGGCCGTCACCACGGCTGCGGTCGCGACCGATTCACTGGTGGGATGGCCGAGCGGGACTGTGGTGTTCGGCGCCCGCTCCGTTGATCGTTTCTGCTCTGCGATGATGCGCTCGAGGCTGGTGATGCGCTCCTCGACTTCTGATCGATTCGGCGCCTTTGGTACCTGCGAGCGATAGCTGCGATAGAAAAAAAGCGCCTTGTCTTCGTAGCCGCTTCCCGCCAATCGGTAGGCCTGCGCCACGTTGTACAAAATCACTGGGTCATTGTGGATCTCGTAACACTCCTTGTACTCGTCGGCCGCCTCTTTGAAGCGTCCGAGGTTGAAGTGAGCGGTGCCCTTCGTAAAGAGCTCTTTGGCTCTTTGAGCCTCGGAGATGGTCGGTGCAGCGACTGCGGGCCCCAGCAGCCCGAGCCACACGACGACAATCAAGTACCGTCGATTGTGCATTTGAAGGTCGATCCTTTTCCGTTTCCGTCACAAGAGAACGTCGCGCAGTTGCCGCTTCCACCCGGGTTGAATCGTGTATCGATGAAATTGAAGCCGCAATCACCCAACGTGCAGTGATAGCTGTACGAGCATTTTCGGATGCAGAACATCCCGCCACACGTGATCGTGCAGCCGCCTCCAGGCTGCTGTTGGCACAAGCACCCGTTGGCGCTGTTGGGCCGACAACAGGTGGTCGGAGAGTTGGCGAAGCACGTCGGTGGAGAAGACGAATCACACAGGACGGTGCCTGGCGTGCAGGCGCAGGTGCCATTCGAGCAGACCTGGTTGGCGGCAGGGCAGGCGTATCCACAGGACCCGCAGTTGGCAGGCTCACTTCCCAGCTGCTCGTCACAGCCAGCCTCGCCGTTGCAGCGTCCGTGGCCAGTGACACAGTCGGTGTAGTCGCAGGCATTGCCAGTGCACTTGGGCGCGGTGTTGGGGTGACCGCTGGGATCGTCGCAGCTCTTGGTCACGAGCGGGCAACCACCCACACCGTCGCAGCTCGCGGCCTCCGTGAAGGTGTTGGCCGTGCAATCTTGCGCACGACAAGAGACGGCCGAAGTCGGGTATTTGCAGACAGTGCGCGTGGTGCCGTCGCAGGTCCCCCCACAGGTACCCGAGCCTGCGCAGGCCACCCGCCCATTGCCGGCGCGGGGTGCTTGACCTGCGGCGATGGGCAAACACTTGCCCTTCTGTGCTGCATTGGCATCACATGCCTCGCACTGACCAGTGCATCGACCGTCGCAGCAGAGTCCGTCGGTGCAGATGCCACTGGTGCACTGACCATCAGACGTGCAGGTACGTCCAAGGGGCAATTTCCCGCATGAGCTCGACACACAGGAGTTGGGCGGCGAGCACTCGGTGGTTCCCGCCCCAGTGCAGGTCCCGTAGCAGGCGGCGCCGTTGCACTTGTACGGAGTGCAGGTCTCGGTGGGCACATCGATGCAGCGACCAGCTCCGTCGCACAGTGCGGCTGGTGTATGGATATTGGAGGACGGATCGCACGATTCGGGCTTGCACACCGTGTTGGCCGGCCACACACGACACTGACCGATTCCGTCGCATTTTCCGTCGGTGCTACACGGCTTCACCAGATCGTTGGCCGCCAATGCCGGACAGGTCCCATGGGTAGGATCGTCACCCGCGCCGACGGGCGAACAGGTTCCTTTGGCGCTCGGCAGATTGCACGCCATGCAGCTATCGGTGCAGTCGGTGTTGCAACAGACGGAGTCGACACAGAAGCCGCTCTCGCACACGTCGATCCCGGCGGCACAGGTCTCGCCGAGCTTCTTGGGTGGCGGCGTGAGATCGGGTGGCGGCAAGAGGTCGGGGGCGCCACCATCGCCATAGTCGATATCGGAACGCAGGGTAATCGTCGCGGACGCGCCGTTTGGCGGCTGGATGTCGACATCGGCGTACCCAGCGACGAGGGGTACCGCGCCATTGCCGGCAATCGCCAAAAACTCGAGATGTCCCGGCACCGTGAGCTTGTATTTGTACACGAGACCCAGCTTGCGATCCTGCCATTTGTCGACGACATCGAACTCATGGTCGAACACCTCATCACCGGACACTTTGACGGCCAAGGTTGTGACCAACGCAAAGACTTCTGGCGTTACCGACGAATCGACGACGACCAGGAGATTGACTGCGCCCTGGGTCGTCGCAGAGCTGGTACATGCGGCAAGGACCCCGAGAGACACCAGAAGAGCCAGGCGAGTGGGATGCATCAAAACCTCCCCTGCAACGTGAGTGCTGCCCCAGGACCAAATGGCGGATAGGGCGACGAAAAGCCCTGTTGTCGTCCCAACACCACACCGAGTGTCACGGCCGTGGCCACCACCGCCACACCGCCAGCCACCGCCACCCAAAGCCACCATTTTTTGTAGATTGGTCGATCGGCTTTGGTCGTCGAGACAACGACCATCGGTGGATCGGTGATTGCTGGTCGCGCCGTGGCCGGCTCATCGGCGACGCCGTTGGGCGGCTGCTGCGACTTTTTGAGATCGGCCACCATCCGCTCGAGGTCGACGATGCGGGTCGTCACTTCGGCGCGATTGGGCGCGTCGGGTAGGTTGACAAGGTAGCGTTTGTAGAAAAACAGCGCTTTTTCTGAGTCGCCCGCGATGCGGTGGGTCTGCGCCAAGTTGTAAAGCAGGACGGGCTGGTTGGGATATTTCTCGTACAGCTCTTCGTAGAGCGCCACGGCTTTTTCGAAGTTGCCGAGGTTGAACTGCACCGACGCCTTCTTGAACTTTTCGCGGGCGTCTTTGGCATCGGCAGGGCCGCCAGTGGCATTGATGCGGTCTTCGGTAGCTATTTTCGCTTTTTTTGCCTTAGCAGCATGCGCAGCGCACATCGTAAAAGTCACAATCGCCACCGCTACGACCCCCACCGCACGTCGCCCAACCAAGCCAAGCATTCGTCACCTCTGGTCCGAGATCTCAGCGTCGCATGAGGTCCAACCGCCCGACAAGCAGAAGTTTCCAATGGTCTTGCGGCCCGAACAGCCGAAATCGAGACGGGAGCGTATGATGTAGGTATGGCTCGCCTGTCGTCCGTGCTGCTCCTGTCTGCCGCTGCACTGGCCGAAAACTGCGGCCCCACCCGCCAAGAAGTCGGGCAGGCAGTCGTCATCGCGTGGCCCGCCGTCCTGGCGCTCACGCTCCTCGTCCAGCTCGGCCTCTTGGCCATATGGCGCCGCAAATGGCCCGCCGTTCGCACCCCGTGGGTGTCACCGCTCCTTCTCTTTGCCGTCGCTGTTTCGATGTCGCTCGGCATGGTCGTGCATCTCGACAAACCCTGGCAGTGGTCGGGGATGGCGCTGTGGCTCTTCGGCTGCTCTTACGCCGCCGTGGTCCTCCTCGTCACCCGCATCTGGCTCCTGGGCGACGTCCGCTTCCC
>Ga0123338_10001347_pt1 | contig 23845 bp, 22 predicted proteins | sample grotaG_FD_89793 | JGI IMG/M metagenome (GOLD analysis project Ga0123338, IMG submission 89793) | Glacier valley bacterial and archeal communities from Borup Fiord, Nunavut, Canada, to study Microbial Dark Matter (Phase II) -... | ecosystem: Environmental > Aquatic > Freshwater > Ice > Glacier ...
CGCCCTCTGCCGAAGCGTGAGACACGACGCTTCTCGTGTAGACGAAGACCGCGACCGGCAGGATGAGCGTCGCGAGCAAGACTGATTGCGGCTGACTTTTCCGAGTGAGGCGAAGAAGGCACGTCCCTGTCACCGTGGCCAATGCGACCGTCCCGATGATCCACGCGCGGCCATAGTGGGATGCGACCAGCATGCTGGAGACCGCAGGCCAGGCATGGTGCAGCGACACCTCTGCTGCGTTTGCGGATCTGAGCCACAGATCGAAAACGCCTGCGAGCAGGCTGATGGCAACGCCGACGCCCACGCAAGTCGACGACCGCGCGCGTAGCCTGCCTGACCATTCGGATCGGGAATGCCGCAACCAGACGAGCGATGCGCTCGAACCGACAAGAAGAGCGAGCCCCGCGTTCAGGAGGAACGTGACCAGCAACGCCCAGAACGCATCAGCGTCGCCTTCCATCACTTGACCGAGAAAGCGACGGTACCTTTGACCTTGTGACCATCGGGGCCGACCATCGTCCATGCGGCTTTGTAGGCGCCTGCAGTCAGTGCGGGAACGGGAAGAACCACCGTCTTTGCATCAGTCTTGTCCACGGTCGTCGCGCCGGTCGACACTTCCTTGGCGTCCGGGCCAACCAACTTGACGGTCGTGAATGCCGCCTCCACGGGCTCGCTGAACTGCAAGCGGACCTCGGTCGGAGCCCGGTCCAGGTTCGCGCCATTGGCGGGGTCGGAAGTGATCAACTTACCGTGCGCGTGCGCCGACGCTGCGGCAGCTGCAAATGCGATGGCGGCTACGGTACGGATGAGTTTGCTCATGTGCATTCCTGGTTTGGTGTCATCTATCGATTGAGAGACAAACGGAGGGTGGACGACTGGCCTGACTTGTTGGTCCACATCCAGCAGTAGTCCTGGTCCGACTCGACACGGAGCGTCCCGGACGCTCGGTTCGTCGCTTCGCGCTTCTCCGGATAGACGACTTGCGGACCGGCGTGGAAGTGCACGTTGAACAAGAGCGGATGGTCCGCTTCGAACTTCCAGGTGATCGCTTGCCCTCGCGTCAAGTTGCCGCACAGCTCGACGAACTTGCCTGGTGCCAGCGCGACCGCACGCTCGAAGTGATCATTGACGTCCCAGTCCAGTGAGACGACGTCGGCTCTACCTTCGATCGAAGCACTCGAAGCGACCAGTGCGAACAGACCGACGAGGCGCCAAAGCCGCGACACGCGTGTTCGAGGAAGTCCGTAACACGGAGCCATCAGCGCGCCCCGCTCGAGGTTTCCTGAGCGAACGCAGCGCAGACATTGCAAGCCACGGCGCATGCGTTGCATGCATCGATACCGTCGGCCATCTGACTCCTGGTCATTCTTTTCTCCTGAAATTCTGGCAGGCAGCGCGTGCAGGCGATCGTTGCGGCGTCATTGCGTCACCTCGATCTTCGTCACCATCAGTTCGGTGTTCACCATGTCGGCGGCGAATCTGACCCTGTCACCTTGCTTGATCTTGTCGAGCATCGACTTGTCCGTCGTATGGAAGACCATCGTCATGCCCGGCATGCCGAGGTTCTTGATCTCGCCGTGCCTCAAGGTCACCAACCCTTGGTCCTTGTCGAGCTTGCGCACTTCACCCTCGGTCATCGAGACCGGCTCGGCTTTCTGATCCGTCTTCTGGGCGTCGGGCTTCATGTCCATCTTCATGGCGCCGGGCTTCGACATGTCCATGCCCTTCATCCGCGATTGATCGGCCGCGCCTTGAGCGAGGGCACTCGTGGAAAGCAGGAGAGCAAGAACGGCGATGGCAGTAGTCTTGGTTTTCATGGTTTTCCAATGAAGAAATTGCGATTGATCGTTGTTTCGTTGGTCAGTGGCCGCTGTGACCGGTGGGTTTCTTGACCGTCATGTCCATCCCTCCAGGCGATGCCACATCCTTGGCTTCCGTCGCCATGGGCATGTCCGCCATCTCGGATTCGGCGACCAGGTGGGCCACGGTGCCGGGCGGATGTTTGTACCAACCGGGGTCGCGGTAGTCGTTGCGAGCCAGGCCGTCGCGGACTTTGACGGTCGTGAACATGCCGCCCATCTCGATCGGTCCGAATGGCCCATTGCTCGTCATCATGGGCAGCGTGTTGTCGGGCAGCGGCATTTCCATCTGCATCGACTGGCCGCCGTGTGACATGACCATCGCTCCACCCTTGTCACCCATGACCATGTAGTCGGGGACGAGCTTGCCGATCTTCTCCACGACGCCGCTCTGATCGACGCCGATCATCGTCGGCACCGTATGACCCATCGCATTCATCGTGTGATGCGACTTGTGGCAGTGGAAGGCCCAGTCGCCTGGCGCGTCAGCCACGAACTCGAGCGCGCGCATCTGACCCACCGCGATGTCGACGGAGACCTCCGGCCAACGCGAAGACGGGTTGGTCCAGCCGCCGTCGGTACCGGCCACGTAGAACTCGTGCCCATGGATATGGATGGGATGGTTCGTCATGGTCAGGTTGCCGATGCGGATGCGGACCCGGTCGTTCCGGCGCACCACCATCGGATCGATCCCGGGCCAGACGCGGCTATTGAAGTTCCACAAGTTGAAGTCGAGCATCGTGCTGACCTTCGGCACCATGCTGCCCGGGTCGATGTCGTAGGCGTTGAGCAGGAAGACGAAGTCGCGATCGACCGGTGCGTAGCCGGGTGTCGCTCGCGGATTCTTCGGATGCGTGACCCAGAAGCCCATCATCCCCATGGCCATCTGCGTCATCTCGTCGGCGTGCGGGTGGTACATGAACGTGCCCGGCCGCTGCGCGACGAATTCATAGGCGTAGGTCTGGCCCGGCTGGATGTGCGGCTGATTCAGACCACCGACGCCGTCCATTCCGTTCGGCAGTCGCTGACCGTGCCAGTGGATCGTCGTGTACTCCGGGAGCTTGTTCGTCACGAACAGACGCACGCGATCGCCTTCGACGACCTCGATGGTCGGTCCGGGGCTCTGGCCGTTGTAGCCCCACAGTCGCGCCGTCATCCCGGGCGCGAACTCACGCACGACGGGCTCCGCAACGAGGTGGAACTCCTTCACGCCGTCCTTCATGCGGAAAGGCGCGGTCCAGCCGTTGAGCGTCACGACCGGGTTGTAGGGACGCCCGCTCGAAGGAGCGACCGGCCCTTGCGTGAGCGGTGACGACTGCATTGCAGCTTCCGGTACGGCACCCTGCGCGGCCCTGGAAACCTGGCTTGCACTCACGGCGGTCACAGCAAGGCCGCCCAGTGCAGCGCGAGAAATGAAATTGCGGCGGTTCATCGTGCGTTCTCCGTGAGCGTGGATCCGGTCGTGAGAGCGAATTGAAGGTCGGCATCAGCGAGCCAGTAGTCGCGCTCGGCATCGATCGTTGCCGCGACCGCGTTCATCTGTTCGCGCGCATCGGCAAGCAACTCGAAGACCGAATTCAACATGCCGTTGTAGCGAAGCGTCATCTCGTCACTGATCGCTTTTCGAAGAGGGACGACCTCGTTGCGGTAGTGGCGCGCGACTTCGAGCGAATCACGTGCCGTGGCCACCCGCAGGCGGACGTCGGACTTGGCTCCGATCACGGTCTGCTGCAGCAAGGCGGCGGACTGACGATAGATGGCTTCGGCGCGAGTGACACGTGCCGTACCGAAATCGAACAGAGGAATTTCGACCGAAACCTGAAAGCCTTGCTGTTTCGGGCCACCCACCCCGTTCTCGGAGAACGAGTTGTTCTGATACCCGAGATCCAGCACGTTGACGAAGCGCGTCACCTTCGTCAGCCCCAGATCTCGCGCGGTCGCGTCGAGGCGCAGCTTGGCGGCGCGCACATCGAGGCGCTCGTCGAGTGCCACGCGCTCGGCATCCGTCGTGTCCCGCAGCGCCGCCGGAAGATCAGGCAACCGCTCGGGCAGCTGAATCCGCGATGGGTCGTCAATCCCCATCAGCCGCGCCAGCCCTTCACGCGTCGACAGCGCCGTGGCGCGCGCGCGGGCGAATCCGTTGAGGGCGTCGGTGTAGAACGCCTTCTCGCGCAACGCGGTCAGCCGCGGCCAGTTGCCGGCCTTCTCCATGCGCTGACCCAGTTCGGCACCCGCGTCCGCGGCCTGCCGTGCCTGTACGTAGTAGAGCAAGGACTGTTGCGCGGCCACGGCTCTGACCCAAGCCTTACGGGCATCAGCCGCAACGCGTACCGCCCGTTCGGCGATCGCGTATTGCGTCGATTCGAACTGGCGGGACGCAACGCGGTAGCGCAACGGCGCTGTGATCAAGCCGATGACGTCGAAGGTGAACGTGCGATCGATCTCGCGTTCGCTTCCGTATCGCAGCTTGGCGAACGTGAAGCCTGGATTGGCCGGTAGCCCGGCGGCGATCAGATCGGCCGCGGCAAAGCCGAGTTGCGCGTATTCCGACTGCAGGCCGGGGTTGTTGAGCAATGCAATGCGAACCGCGTCCTCAGCCGTCAGCGGCTTGTCGAGCGCCGCATCCACGGACTTGCGAACGGTTGCTTCGTCCTCCGCATTGGGAGGCCAGTGCGTTTGGACCGATGCAGATGCGCCGTCGGTCCGCTGACGAACCAGGTCGGCAACTTGCCTGCTACCGCGATCGGTCGCGACCGTCGCGCAGCCGCCGACCAGAAAAGTTAGAACTAACGCGCCGAGCGCGAAGCGGCGTGACGGGTGTGAGAAATACAGAACCATGAAGTCCTCGCCATCGGGATTTCGAAGTCGCAGGCCCGGCACCAGGCTTCAGGAAGATGGCGGCGGGTAGCTACGTGCCGCGCGCGAACGCGGCCCGATCGTGCAGGCAGCCAGCAGCGGGACTGCTGGACTGCTCAGGCGAGAAAGACGCGCGGAGGTCGCTCGAGGCGATGCGGAACCGTCGGGGGTACGGCAATGGCCACGAACCCAGGCGTTGCTGGCGTGGCGAATGACTGCGGCTTCCAGTCGTAGTGCGCTGTGGCGATCATGCCGGCGCAACAGCACGCAGCACATGACCCATGATCCTGAACATGTTCCGAGCGAGCGTCGTGGTCCTCATGATGCTCGACGGATTCCATCGAATCGTCGGTATTGCGATGGTCATGCATCTGGCCATGCATCGCCGCGCCTCCCATCTGCAGCTCATGCGGCACCTGTGATGGCGCGCCGCAGAACATCATCGCTACCGCCGCATAGACGCGCAGCGGCACGGCGAGTAGCAAGAGGATGGTCGCAAAGCGACGGAGCAAGGCGTTCATCGACAATGACGAATGAATCGAACCATGGCCGGGTCAATGATGCGAGTCGGACGCACACCCATCACCCTCGCCGGACAAGGCCGAAATGATCGGACACGCCTTCGCCTGCCCTGTGGCTTCGCAATCATGGATCAGGTGAGAGAGAACCCGTTGCATGCGCTGGAGGTCCTCGATTCGACTGGCGATCTGGGCAAGGTGAGTGTTCGCGATGGAGCGAATCGCCTTCCGGTTGGTTCCATCCTCGAGCTTGAGCAAGGCTGAAATCTCTTCCAGGGAGAACCCCAGATCCTGCGATCGCTTGATGAAACGAATGCGGTCGACGAGCGCCAACGGGTAGTGCCGGAATGCGCCCCCCTTCGTCGGTGCAGGGGTCGGGAGCAGTGCCAGCCTCTGGTAGTACCGGATCGTCTCGATACCCACATCCGCCGCCTTGGCGAGCCGGCCAATCGTCATCTGCTCTTCGACTGCAAGCTTCGTCATCAAGGCTTGAATATCAACTCTGGTGTGAGGAACAGAGTCTATCAGCGATGATTGGCGCGGCACAAGAGGACCGAACTTGCTCCGCAAGCCCGGACCACAACTCCGTGAAGCATCCAGCCGAACAGTGCCCGGTCGATCGCACGAATTCGCTTGACTCTGTGGTCCGGTACGGGGTTGAAGGTGTCTGTCGTCAACCCCGGAGGCTCCCTCATGAGCGTCGTGAAGCCAAGCTGCTGCTGTACACCATCGACGGACGCGAACAATCCGCACGTGCTGATTGACGGGCGACAACATATCGACTCGAGAGCTCGAACCGAAAGCCGAGGAAATGCGTCGTGTAGGTGCGAGCGTCATCTACTTGGCCGTCGATGGTCGTTTTTCGGGCCTGCTGGCAGTTGCAGATCCGGTCAAGACGACCACAGCAGGATTCGCCGAAGCCATCACAGACGCAACGATCGGATGACATGAAGGACTGCGCCAACCATGACGGCATGTCGAAAGAAATGATGGCTCATTGCGATGCCATGAAGAAGGATCGAGGCTCCATCGGTCCCAGCGGTATGGAGCAGAAATTCGCTGCGGCGCACACGGGCGGCGCGCGCGAAAACCTCGAAATGCAGCCGTTGCGTGCGTTGACGAACAGCCGCACGGGTCGAAAGGCGTTAACGTGGACCTCCATGCCCGCACCGACGGCGTCGACGCGGGCCCTCGCAGGAACCATTCGATGGAGGCTGTCATGAAGATCCCCGCAGACGACCGACCCGTTCCCCCGGTCCCGCATCACCCCGCCGAAGCACCTCGAACCGGTCGCGAGGCACCGCCCAAGGAACCGGCGGAAGTCCTCGGGCGGCACAAGAACTCGGGCCAGAAGGATCACAAGGGCGCCCGCTGATCGGTCGCTCGTCCTGAACGTGCGCCTCTGCGTGCGCTAGGGAACAGACGGCTTCTTGCCGAAGCGCGATGCTTCGGCGAGCCCATGCCGTCCCCGATCCCCGCGAACATCGAACAGCCCGACTCCGGAACGTGGACCCTGTCGGGCCACTGGACGGTCTCGGGCATGGGTCCGATGCCCCGCAGGCTCGAGAAACTCGCGTGTCGGGCAGGCGAGGTGGACCTCGATGGTTCGCGACTCGCAGGCATCGACAGCGCCGGGGTGTGGGTGCTCAGCCGATGGCTCGCGGAGCGCGGCGCTTCGGCGAATCTGACAGGCTGGCCACCCCGCTTCAAGGCGCTGATGGAACTCGTCGGCCAGCGCGAAGCACGGGTCCCTGTCGCGGTCGCGCGGCCGTCGCTGCCCGCATCCATCGGCCGGTCGACCCTGGACGGCGCCGGCCAGTCGATCGCCCTGATCGCCTTCGTCGGCGAAGTCGCCGTCACCGGCGCAGCGCTCGCGCTCGAGCCCGGACGCATCCGCTGGCGGACCGTCCTGCGCAACATCCAGGTCAGCGGCTTCGAGGCGCTTCCGATCGTGGGCCTGACGTCGTTCCTGCTGGGGATCGTCGTGGCCTACCAGGGCGCCGACCAGTTGCGCCACTACGGCGCGAACATCTTCGTCGTCGACCTCGTCGGCTACGCGATGCTGCGCGAGTTCGCCCCGTTGATCAGCGCCATCATCATCGCCGGCCGCTCGGGATCCGCGTATGCGGCGCAGATCGGCACGATGGTCGTCACCGAGGAGGTCGATGCGATGCGGACCATCGACATCGACCCGATCGAACTGCTGGTGCTGCCCAAGATCCTGGCGCTCGCGATCGCCCTGCCGCTTCTGACGGTGTTCGCCGACATCACCGGTGTCCTCGGGGGCATGGTGACGGCCCGCTCGCAACTCGACATCGGCTTCACGGAGTTCATCGATCGCTTCGGGACCGACATGCAGGGCTCGACGCTGATGGTGGGCCTCGGCAAGTCCCTCGTCTTCTCGTTCGTGATCGCGTTGATCGGTTGCTTCCAGGGCTTCCGGGCGCGCGAGAGCGCCGACAGCGTCGGGCGGCAGACCACGCTCAGCGTCGTGCAGTCGATCTTCCTGGTGATCGTCGCGGACGCGCTGTTCTCCGTGGCGTTCAGCCTGGCGGACCTTTGAAATGACCGTGTCCGAGCCGGCTCCCGTGGTCGCCATGCGACAGGTCTGCACGCGCTTCGGCAGCCACGTGGTGCATGCCGACCTCGCGCTCGACGTGCGTCCCGGCGAGATCCTCGCGATCGCCGGCGGCAGCGGCTCCGGCAAGTCGGTGCTGCTGCGCGAGATGATCCTGCTGCAGCGGCCCACCTCCGGGACGGTCAGCCTCTTCGGCGAGGACACGGCGCAGCTCACGCACGAGGAAGCCCACGTCCTGCGCCGTCGCTGGGGCGTGATGTTCCAGCACGGCGGCCTGTTCAGCTCGCTGACCGTCCGCGAGAACGTCGGGTTGCCGTTGCGCGAGCACAGCATGCTCGACGACGCGCTGATCGACGAGATCGCCGACTGGAAACTCTCGCTCACCGGTCTGCCACCGGACGCCGGCTCCAAGGCCCCCAGCGAGCTGAGCGGCGGCATGCTCAAGCGGGCCTCGCTCGCGCGCGCGATCGCGCTCGATCCCGAGCTGCTGTTCCTCGACGAGCCGACCTCGGGTCTCGATCCCGCGAGTTCCGTCGGCGTCGACGAACTGATCCTGCGCACCCATGCCCTGTACGGACTGACGATCGTCCTGGTGACGCACGATCTCGACCTGCTCTGGCAGGTCAGCGACCGCGTCGCGGTGCTCGGGGAAGGCCGCGTCGTGGCCATCGGCTCCATCGACGAGTTGAGCCACGACACGCATCCCGTCGTGCAGGCGTACTTCGCGGATCCGCGCACCGTCTCCTCCAGGAAGGAGGCCGCTTGGACGACAAGGTGAACTACCCGCTCGTCGGCGCGTTCGTCATCGCGCTGAGTGCCGCCCTGGTCGTCGCGGTGCTGTGGCTCGCGGCCGGCGTGAACACGAAGAAGAAGGTCGCGCCCTACCAGGCCGTCATCGCCGAGTCCGTGGCCGGACTGAGCGTCGCGGCACCGGTCAAGTACCTCGGCATGGACGTCGGCAAGATCAGCGGCATCGCGATCGATCCGGACGACTCGCGCCAGGTCCGGGTGCAGATGCAGATCGAACGCGGCACGCCGATCAAACGCGATACCGAAGCCGTCCTCAAGACCCAGGGGCTGACCGGCATCGCCTACATCGAACTGAGCGGCGGCACGGGAGGCTCGCCATCGCTGATCTCCGACGGCGAAGGGGTCGTGCCGACGATTGGCTCGAAGCCTTCGCTGAGCGCCAGGCTCGAAGACGTGCTGACGTCGACGCTCGAGAAACTCGATCGCACGACCGCCAGCCTCGACGCGATCCTGGACGCGGACAACCGGGCGGCGCTCAGGAGCACGCTCGCCGACACCGCGGCCGTGGCGCGCATGCTCGCTGCGCAGAAGACCGCGATCGCGAGCGGCATCGACGATGCGGCGCGGACCGCACGATTCGCAGCCGACGCCGGCCGGAAGCTCGGCCCGGCGATCGATCGCATCGCGGCCGGCGCCGATGCCGTCGACCGCATGGCACAGGATGCCCGCCGTGCCAGTCGCCAGGCCGGCACGGCGGCCGATGCCGCCGCCGGCAGTCTCCAGGACATCAGCACCGGGACGTTGCCCGAACTCGATCGTCTGCTCGCGGAGCTGAACGCGCTCGCGAGCACGCTGAGAGCGCTGGGCGAGCAGACCGAACGTCATCCCAACAGCCTGCTGCTCGGTGCGCCCAGGCGCGCGCTCGGACCGGGCGAGCGAGCGACGCCATGATCCGACTTGCCGCTGACCGGTGCCGCCGCTGCATCGCGTTGTTCGCCACCGTCGTGCTCGCAGGCTGCGCATCCGGACTGCTGCCGAAACCCGCCGAGCCGTTGAAGCAGTACGCATTGAACCATCGAGGCACCTCGGCGGCGGCCGTCGCGATGACCCGAGTCGGCCCCGAGCCACGGGGCACGACGCTGATCGTCGGTGAGACCCGCGCCGCACCGGGTTTCGACACGAAGCAGATCGTGTACGTGCGCGATCCCGACCGGATCGAGAGCTTCGCGCTGAGCCGGTGGGTCGACACCCCTGCGCGGATGCTGGCTCCGCTGCTGGTCGCCGCCCTCGATCGAAGCGATGCGTTCGGCGCGGTGCTCGGCGCGCCGACGGCGGCGAACGGGACGTGGCGACTCGATACCGAACTGATCCGTCTGCAGCAGGACTTCACGCACGCACCGAGTCGGGTGCGGCTGACCCTGCGCGCCGTCGTCATCGAGACGGCGACGCGTCGCGTGCTCGCGTCGCGGACCTTCGATGCCACGGTGCTCTCGCCCAGCGACGACACCGCCGGAGGCGTCGCAGCCGCGAACCTGGCCGTCGACGAAGTGCTCGCCGGCGTGACCTCGTTCTGCGCGGACGCGGTACGCAGGTCGCCGTGAACGGGCCTGCGAGCGAGGTCGATCCGCCGCCGGCACCCCCGACCCGGGTGCCCGGCAAGGCATTCCTGGCGTTGCTCCTGGCGGTATCCGTCGCCCTGGCCTGGATCCTGTGGCCGTTCTACGGATCGATCCTGTGGGCCGCGATCATCGCGCTGCTGTTCCAGCCCGTGTACCGGCGGATCCTGCACCGGCTGCACGGGCTGAGGACGCCCGCCGCGCTGGTCGCGATGCTGATCGTCCTGGTCATCATCGTGCTGCCGCTCACCTTCCTGCTGGCGACGCTGGCCCGCGAGGCGACGCATCTCTACGAGGGCGTGCGGTCCGGACAGGTCGACCCGGAAGTGGTCTTCCGCTCGGCATTCGCGGGGCTTCCCGACTGGGCGACGGGGCTGCTCCATCGCGTCGGACTCGAAGACTTTGCGACGCTGCGGAGCCGACTGACTTCCGCGCTGGCAGAGGCCAACCAGTGGATCGCCGCACAGGCATTCAGCCTCGGCCAGAACACGCTCGCGTTCGTGACCGGGCTATGCATCACGCTCTACCTCGCGTTCTTCCTCCTGCGCGACGGCGAAACGCTGGTCGCTTCCCTCCGCCAGGCGATTCCGTTGCCGGCCGTCGAACAGGAGGAGCTCCTGGAGACCTTCCGCGTGGTCCTGCGCGCCACCGTGAGAGGCAACCTCGTCGTCGCGTCGATCCAGGGCGCGCTCGGCGGCGTGGCGTTCTGGATGCTCGACATCCGCGGCGCCGTCCTGTGGGCGACGATCATGGCGGTCCTGTCGCTGGTGCCGGCCGTCGGGACCGGCCTCGTGATGGGCCCGATGGTGATCTACCTGCTCGTCACGGCACCGCTGTGGCAGGCTATCGCACTGGCCTTGTACGGCCTGCTCGTCGTCGGCCTGGTGGACAACTTCCTGCGCCCGATCCTGGTCGGCAAGACGACGCACCTGCCCGACTATCTCGTGCTGATCACGACGCTCGGCGGGATCGCCGTGATCGGCATCAACGGCTTCGTCCTCGGTCCGGTGATCGCGGCGTTGTTCATCGCGGTCTGGCGCATCCTGGGGGCGCGCCAGCGAGCGGCCACGTTTCGTCCGTCGCTGGGCGCGGTGACGGCAGACCCGAGGCCCGTGAACGAAGACTCCGCCGGATGAACCGCGATTCCGCGCTGACCGATCCCCATGCGAGGTCGGGAGCCGACGTCGCGCGTCGACTCGAAACCGATGTCGACGAAGGACTGACGGCGACCGAAGCACAGCGACGACTCGCCCGGGACGGTCCCAACACCTTGCGCGCGGCGGCCCGTCGTCCCGCGTGGCGGCGCATGCTCGCGCAATTCCAGGATCCGCTGACACTGCTGCTGGTCGCGGCCATCGTCGTCGCGCTCGCCGCATGGGCGATGGACGGCGCGACGGGATGGCCGATCGACGCCACGGTCATCGCGGCGGTCGTGCTGCTCAACGGCATCCTGGGCTACGTGCAGGAGACGCGGGCCCGCAGTGCAGTCGACGCACTCAGCCGGATGACCGCCGTGACCTCGACCGTGATGCGGGACGGCATCGCACAGCGGCTGCCGAGCGCCGCGCTCGTCCGGGGCGATCTGCTGATCGTCGGCGAAGGCGACGCAGTCGGCGCCGATGCCCGGCTGATCGACGCGGCATCCCTTCGCGTCCTCGAAGCGTCCCTGACCGGCGAGAGCCTCTCGGTTCTCAAGGACCCCGCGCCGCTACCGGGTGTCACGCCGCTGGCCGATCGCCTGGGCATGGTCTTCAAGGGAACCTCGGTCACGCAGGGAACCGGACGGGCGCTCGTCACGGCGACCGGGATGGACACCGAGATCGGCTCGATCGCCGGCCTGCTCGAGACCACCGTCGACAAGCCGACTTCGCTGCAGGTGGAAATCGCCCACATCGGTCGCGTCCTCGGAATGGCCGTCGTCGTGATCGCCGTCATCGTGGTGGCGACCATCGTGATGCTGACCGGCGCGCGGACCGGCAGCGCCTTCGTCGCGGCGCTGCTGCTCGGCGTCTCCCTGGCCGTCGCAGCCGTCCCGGAAGGGCTCTCGGCGATCCTGTCGCTGGTCCTCGCGCTGGGCGTGCAGCGCATGGCGCGCCATCACGCGATCGTCAAGAAGCTGTCGTCGGTGGAGACGCTGGGGTCGGCATCCGTCATCTGCACGGACAAGACCGGGACCCTGACCCGATCGGAAATGACGATCGAACGCATCGTGACCGCATCGGGAACCTGCGACGTCGCCGGCGTGGGTTACGCGCCGACGGGCGACGTCCGGCACGACGGCCGTCCGCTCGACGGCGGCCCGTTGCATGCGGAGAGCCTGCGCGTCCTCGGGGGTGGTTCGCTCGCGGGTGACGCGCAACTGCGCCAGGCCGCCAACGGCGAGTGGACCATCCATGGCGATCCGACGGAAGCGGCGTTTCTCGTCGCAGAACGCAAGCTCGGCAGCCACGCCGTCCGCGAGCGTCGGTACGAACGCGTGAGGGAACTGCCCTTCACGTCGCGGCGCAAGATGATGTCGACCATCGAACGCGACCACGATCGTGGCGATGCGGCGGTCCTGTTCTGCAAGGGAGCGCCGGACGTCCTGCTCGGTCACTGCACGCGCTTCCAGATCGGCGACGGGACGCGCCTGCTCGACGACGCTTCGCGCGCACGGATCCTGGCCGAGATCGATGCGATGTCCGACGACGCACTGCGCCCCATCGGCGTCGCCTGTCGCGGTCTGGAAGCCGACGAGACCGCGCACGGCGACGAGTCGATCGAGCGCGACCTGATCTACGCAGGCACGGTGGGGATGATCGACCCGCCGCGACCCGAAGCCGCCATCGCGATTCGCGAGGCGGCGAACGCCGGCATCCGCGTCGTGATGATCACGGGCGACCACCCGCGGACCGCCGGCCGCATCGCGCTGGACCTCGGCATCCCGGGCAGCGGCCAGCCCGCTCTGACCGGGATGGATCTGGACTCCCTCGACGACGCCGCCTTCGCGCAAGCGGTGCGCTCCCATGCGGTGTTCGCGCGGGTCGCACCGGCCCACAAGCTGCGCATCGTCGCGGCGCTGCAGGCCCAGGGGCATATCGTCGCGATGACCGGTGACGGCGTCAACGACGCCCCTGCCCTCAAGGCCGCCGACATCGGCATCGCCATGGGGATCACCGGAACCGAGGTCGCGAAGGAGGCCGCGAAGATGATCCTGGCCGACGACAACTTCGCGACCATCGTGGCGGCGGTGCGCGAAGGCCGAGGCATCCTCGAGAACATCCGCAAGTTCCTGCGCTACCTGCTGGGTTCCAACATGGGCGAGGTGTTGACGGTCTTCCTGGGCGTGGTCGCATCGGGTCTCCTCGGCCTGCATGGCCGCGACGGCATTCCCGCCCTGCCGCTGCTCGCCACGCAGCTGCTGTGGATCAACCTCATCACCGATTCGGGACCCGCACTGGCCATGGGCGTCGACCCGCCTGCCGACGACCTGATGACGCGCAGTCCGCGACGGAGCGGCGAGCGGCTGATCGATGCACGCATGTGGATCGGCGTCGTCCAGACCGGGCTGGTGGTCGCGTTCGTGACGCTGCTGACGATGGACTCCTACCTTCCGGGCGGTCTGATCGAAGGCACCGGCGACCTGGTCACGGCCCGCACCGCGGGCTTCACGGTGCTGGTGCTGGCGAGCCTGTTCGTCTGCTTCTGCGCGCGGTCGGACGTGACGAGTGCTTTCCATCACCTCTTCGCGAACAAATGGCTGCTGGGCGCGGTCGCCCTGTCGGCCGCGCTGCAAGTGGCCGTGGTCCACGTCGGGTTCCTCAACGTCGCTTTCGGGACCGTGCCGCTCAGCGCGACGCAATGGTTGTTCTGCCTCGCGATGGCCAGCGTCGTGCTGTGGGTCAGCGAAGCCGTGAAGCTCGGCATCCGCATCGTCCGCAGGCGAGACCTTCCAGCCAGGTAGAGCCAGCCAGTCGTCGACCGCTCACGGCTTCAGCCATCCATGACCGGCAGCCTGGGCATCGGCTTTCAGTTCGACCCGGAACCGATCGAGCTCTAGCTTGCGCTTGGCATCGGTCGGTGGATACGTCAGGTTCATGGCGTCGATCGTGTCGACCAGGATCTGCGACACGATCAGGCGACTGTTGTCCTTGTCGTCGGCAGAAACGACGTACCAAGGTGATTGCTCGGTGCTGGTCGCGGACAGACATGCCTGGTAAGCGGCCATGTAGGCGGGCCAGAAACCGCGCTCGTGGATGTCGGCGTCGCTGAATTTCCAGTTCTTCCGCGGGTCGTCGATGCGCTCGATGAAGCGCTTGCGCTGCTCGTCGCGTGACAGGTCGAGAAAGCACTTGATGATCCGCGTGCCGTTCGCGTGCAGGTGCTGTTCGGCATTCACGATCGAGCGATAGCGTCCCTGCCACAGGTCCGCGTCCCGGCGCGGCGCATCGGCCAGCCCCTCGCTGAGCAGGATGTCGCGATGGACCTTCACGATCAGCACTTCCTCGTAGTAGGAGCGATTGAAGATGCCGATCCGGCCCCGCTCCGGCAGGTCGCGCGTGGTGCGCCACAGGAAATCGTGCTGCAGCTCGGCGACGCTCGGATGCCGGTAGCTGAACACCTGGCACCCCTGCGGATTGACCCCCGACATCACGTGCTTGATGGCGCCGTCCTTGCCGGCCGCGTCCATCGCCTGGAAGATCAGGAGCACCGCCTCGCGATTCGATGCGTACAGAAGCTCCTGCAGATCGCTCAACCGCTCGACGTGGTCCTGCAGTTGTTGGGCGTATTGCTTCCCGGACTTGCAGAGTGCGGGGACGTCCGTGGACCAGCGCGCCAGGTCCACGGAATCGCCCGGTCGGACCCGAAATGCGTCGGTGTCGATCTTCATCGCTTCGTGACCTCGTCCGGGATTCGCTTGGGCATTGTCCGTTCGATGCATCCGTTTTATCCAGAAGCCCTTGCGACGTCTGCGCGCTATCGCACGAGAAGGTCAAGCCACCGCGTGAGCGGTAGCCGGCTCGAGCGCTGCATCGACGATGCCCTGGGCTTCGACCAGGATGCGTTGCAGATGCTCCGACCCGATGAAACTCTCGGCGTAGATCTTGTAGATCGGTTCCGTGCCGGAGGGCCGCGCGACGAACCAGCCGCTCTTCGCCGTCACCTCGATGCCTCCGATGGGCTGGCCGTTGCAGGACGCGGTCGTGGCGATGCGGTCGATCGGCTCGTCGGCCAGCGTCGTCGCATCGATCCGCGATGCGGACAGGTCCGCGAGCCTGCGCATCTGCTCCCGGTCCGCGGGCGCCTCCACGCGCTCGGCCACCGGATCCCCGCAGGCAGCGGCCAGCTTGCCGTAGAGCGCACCGGGGTCATGCCCCATCTTCACGGTGATCTCGGCGGCCAGCAGCGCGGCCACGATGCCGTCCTTGTCCGTGGTCCAGACCGACCCGTCGCGCCTGAGGAACGTCGCGCCGGCGCTTTCCTCGCAGGCCACGCCGATCATGCCGTCATGCAGACCGGCGACGAACCACTTGAATCCGACCGGCATCTCGCAGAGCGGGCGCGCGTGCCGCTTCGCCACGAGGTCGATCACGCGTGTCGTGACGACCGATCTGCCCACCCCGGTGCCGGCTCCCCATTGCGGCCGGTTGCCGAGGAGGTAGTCGACCGCGGCCGACAGATAGTGATTGGGAGGCAGCAGACCCTTGCCGCGCGTGACGACCCCGTGACGATCGTGATCGGGATCGCAGGCGAACGCGATGTCGAACTGGTCCTTGATGTCGATCAACCGCTGCATGGCCGCCGGCGACGAAGGATCCATCCGGATCTGTCCGTCCCGATCGACCGTCATGAAACGGAACGTCGGATCGACCGTGTCGTTGACGACCGTCAGGTCGAGGTGATACCGGTCCGCGATCGCGGGCCAGTAGTTGACGCCGGCACCGCCCATCGGATCGACGCCCATGTGGAGACGCGAGTTCCGGACGGCATCGAGGTCGATCACGCTGCCGAGATCGTTGACGTATGGGTCCAGGAAGTCGAACCGATGCGTCGTCGCGGCAGCCAGGGCCTGCGCATGCGGCAGGCGCCTGATGCCTTCGAGACCCTGCTCGAGCAGGCGATTCGCTTCGGCCTCGATCCACTGCGTCGTTTCGAGTTCGGCCGGGCCGCCGTGCAAGGGGTTGTACTTGAGGCCGCCGTCGCGTGGCGGGTTGTGCGAGGGCGTCATGACGATGCCGTCGGCGAATCCGCCGGACCGGCCACGGTTGTAGCCGATGATCGCGTGCGACAGGGCCGGCGTCGGCGTGTATTCGTCACCGACCGCAAGCATCACCTCGACCCCGTGCACGGACAGGACTTCGAGCGCCGTGTCGCACGCGTGCCGCGAAAGCGCGTGGGTGTCGAACCCGAGGAAGAGCGGTCCGCCGACGCCCTTCGACTGGCGATAGCGACAGATGGCCTGCGTGATGGCGAGCACGTGCCATTCGTTGAACGCCCGGTCCAGGGAAGAGCCGCGGTGTCCCGAGGTTCCGAAGGAAATCCGCTGCGCGGGCACGCGCGGGTCCGGCCTGTCCGCGTAGTACGCGGCCACGAGCGCCGGGACATCGACGAGGATGTCCGCGGGAGCCGGCTTGCCTGCGAGAGGGCTGGAGGTGCGCATCGGGATCCGATCGGAGGGGCCGGGTGGCACTGGCTGCCAGCGGCATGGTTGATCACGCGGGCACGGGAGTCCGCCGGCTTCAGGGAACCAGCACGGCGGCCCCGTCGAAACGGCCGGCCCGCAGGTCGGCCAGTGCTTCGTTGGCCTTCTTCAATGGATAGGTCGTGGTGCGGACATGGATCCTGGTGCGCGCGGCCAGTCGGAGGAAATCGATGCCGTCCTGCCGCGTGAGATTGGCGACCGACAGGAGTTGCCGCTCCTCCCACAGCCATGCGTAAGGGAAAGCCGGGATGTCGCTCATGTGGATGCCTGCACAGACCACGCGGCCTCCCTTGCGGACGGCCTTCAAGGCCAGCGGCACGAGGTCGCCGACCGTCGCGAAGAGGATGGCAGCATCGAGCGGTTCGGGAGGCAGTTCGTCGGACGATCCCGCCCAGCACACCCCGAGGCCACGGGCGAACGCCTGCGATTCGACGTCTCCGGGGCGCGTGAAGGCGAACACCGATCGGCCCTGCGAGATCGCCACCTGCGCGAGGATGTGGGCCGCTGCACCGAAGCCGTAGAGCCCGAGCTTCGGCGCGTCCCCGGCGATCCCGAGCGAGCGCCAGCCGATCAGGCCGGCGCAGAGCAGCGGCGCCAGCCCGACGGCACTGCCGGCTTCATCGAGCGGCAAGGCGAAACGCGCATCGACGATGGTGGCGGAGGCGAAACCACCGTCGCGCGTGTATCCGGTAAACAGCGGCCGATCGCAGAGGTTCTCGTTGCGGTGGAGACAGTAGAAGCACACCCCGCAGGTGTGGCCCAGCCACGGAACGCCGACCCGCTGGCCGACCGCGAGGCCGCTCACCTGCGCGCCGATCGCGTCGATGCGCCCCACGATCTCGTGGCCGGGGATGATCGGATACTGCGGATGCGGCAACTCGCCGTCGATCACGTGCAGGTCGGTGCGGCAGACCCCGCAGGCATCGACGACGACCCGGACCTGATCGGGGCCGGGGACGCGATCGGGAAGCTCGACCCATTCGAGCGGAGCGTCGCGATCCTTCAGGATCATCGCGTGCATCACCTTGTCCGGTCGACCAGGACGGCCCGCTTCAATGCGAGACCAGGACGCCGCGGCGGCACGCGAGCAGCAGGTCGCGCGTCACGCCGCCCAACACCCACTCGCGCAGGCGGCTGTGGCCGTAGGCGCCGGCCACGATCACATCGGCCTTCCTTTCGTCGACCGCGGCATGGATCTGGTCCGCATCGTGGCCTGCGGAACGTTCGACGCGGCCCTCCGCCATCACGCCGCGGCGCTCCAGCCAGGAGGCGACGTCGTCGACCCGTCGCTGCGCCGCGTCGAGCGCGTCGAGGGCGGCGATCTCCAGGATCGTCACGCGACCGATCTCCTTGAGCAGCGGCACGGCGTCCGCCGTCGCGCGGCGGCTCTCGCGCGTGTCCTTCCAGCAGATCAACGCGCTGTCGAAGCGCATCGGCTGTGCATCCGACGGAACGATGAAGACCGGCCTCCCCGCCTCCATGACCAGCGATCCCGCGTTCGCCGCGCGCGAAAGATCGAACGTATCCGCCGGCACGCTGCTGGTCATGATGAGGTCGGCACTGCGTCCCTGGACCGACAGGTAGGCCGCCGGTGGCGCGAGCGTGATCTCGGAGCGCCATTCGAGCGACGCACATCGGTCGCGCAGCGACGCGCGAAATTCTTCCTGAGCCGTGTCGAGCGCCGCCGTGATCTGACGCTGATCCTCGGCGTAGACATCGCCGCACATCATCCCGTCGCTGCCGACCATCATCATCGGCTGCAAGGCCGCCACCCCGATGACGTGGGCCTTGAAGCGGTCGGCGAACTGGCCCGCGACGGTCAGCAGCGACGTATTCGACTGCCCCGACTCGAGATGCACCAACAACGTTGCGTAGGTCATGTTCGCCTGACGAAAGCCTGCTGAACGGGAAACTCCGAGGCTGCGCGCGCGAGCCCGTGACCGTCTGTGCGCTACGGCACGGACCGGAAGGGATTCGCGCAGGTGCGGAGCGGGGGAGCCGACTCGCGCGGGGAACGACCTCCCGATCCCTTCGCGGCTGCTCGCGGCACCGAGCCCCGATCAGGTCCGGGCCGCAAGGAAGGGGGTCAGCTTCTGCGCTTCCACGGGCCGGCCGAAGTAGTAGCCCTGCGCCTCGGGACAGCCCTGCGACTGGAGCAACCGGGCTTGCTCCGGGCTTTCGACCCCTTCGGCCACGACGCGCAGGTGGAGGCTTCGGCCCAGACTGATCATCGCGCTGACGATGCTCGCGTCGCTGGAATCCGTGGCGAGCTCGTCGATGAACGACCGGTCGATCTTCAGCGTGCTGATCGGATATCGCTTGAGATGGCTCAGGCTCGAATAACCGGTGCCGAAGTCGTCGAGGGCCAGGTGCACCCCCATGTCGGCGATCGCCCCGAGGATTTCCGTCGTCGTCTTCGAGTCCTGCAGCAGGAAGGTCTCGGTGATCTCGATCTCCAGGCTGTCCGGAGGGAAGCTCGATTCCCGAAGGCAGTCGCGGATGCCGTCGACGAAGCCCTTGGTGCGCAACTCGAGGGCGGACGTGTTGACCGCCATGCGCATCGCAGGACTTCCCGAGTCCCGCCAGATCGCCGCTTGCCGACACGCTTCGCGGATGACCCACCGACCCATCGGCACGACGAATCCGCATTGTTCGGCCACGGCCATGAACGAGTGGGGATGAAGAAGCCCGCGTTGCGGATGCTGCCAGCGAACCAGCACTTCCACGCCCACGACGGCGCCATGCTGCAAGTCGACGATCGGCTGGTAGTGAAGAACGAACTGGCCCAGCTTCAGCGCGAGCCGCATCTCCGACTCGATCTGTTGCCGCTCGACCGCACGAACGTTCATGTCCGGCGTGAAGAACTGGTAGTTGTTCCGCCCGCTCTCCTTGGCGTGGTACATCGCGGCGTCGGCGTTCTTCAGCAGCGTCGCGTCGTCTGCGCCGTCTTCCGGGTAGATCACGATGCCGATGCTGGCCGTGACGTGCAGCTCGTGCTTGTCGACGTAGTGCGGCAGACTGGTCGCTTCCAGGATCTTGTCGGCTGCCGCCGCCGCATCCTCGACCCGCTTGACGTCCGGGAGAAGGATCACGAACTCGTCTCCTCCCTGGCGGCTGACGGTATCCGCACTCCGCACGCACGCCACCAGCCTTTGCGCGACCGACTGGAGCAGCCGGTCGCCGACGGCATGCCCGAGCGAGTCGTTGATGTGCTTGAAACGATCGACATCGAGAAACAGGACCGCGAGCATCTGTCGCTGGCGCTTCGTCAGTTCGATGGCATGACGCAAGCGATCCGTGAAGAGGAACCGGTTGGGAAGATCGGTCAGCACGTCGTGCTGCGCGAGGTGGGCCATCTTCAAGGCTGCCGTGCGAGTCGCGCTGACGTCCCGGAAGACGATGACGGCACCGACCACCCGGCCCGATCGATTGTGAATCGGCGCCGCGGAATCGTCGATGGCGGATTCGCTGCCGTCCGGGCGGACGAGAATGCAGTCGGGCGACAGCGAGACCGGAGCGTCCGCGCGCATCGCCCTTTCCATGGGGCTCTGCAGCGCGCAACGCGTCTTCGCGTGGACCAGGCGGAAGATCTCGGTGAAGGGACGGCCCCTGGCCTCGCGGTCGGACCACCCCGACAGTCCGGCCGCCACCGGATTGCAGTACGTGACCAGCCCGTCCTCGTCCGTGGTGATGACGCCATCCGCGATCGCCTCGAGCGTGACCTGCGCCCTTTCCTTCTCCTCGAACAGGACGGCTGCATGGTCGGCCCGTTCGATCGCACGCTCGACCATGTCGACCAGCACGCGATCATCGAGGGCGTCCTTCAGGAAGTAATTCTGTGCGCCCTGCTGCAGCGCGAGCGTCGCCGCGCCGCGAAACTCGGGGTCGCTGAGGACGAGGATCGGAATGTGGGCGCTCTGCGCGGACAGGCGACTGAAAATGTCGATGCCTTCGCCGTCCGGGAGATCCAGGTCGCAGACGACGGCGCTGACTGCAGGACTCGCGCCGCGCAAGCTTTCGTGCAGGCAGGAAATCCCTTCCGAGAGCGTTCGGGTCCAGACGACCGGGCCGACGCGGGACAGGGCGCGCTTCACGTTTGTCGCGCCCACGACATCCGATTGGATCAGAAGGACGGTCCGGGTCACTAAGTTTGATGTCCTGAGTCGCGCAGCAGGGTTGGAAGACGGACCGCGAGGGCGAGACACCCCGCTGCAGCGGCGCACTCTAGCCACCCCGGTGGACTTTCGTCTGTGCGTTGCCGAACATACGTCGGTGTCGCTTCAGGCCCCGCCGAAATCGATGACGACCCGCGACGGGACTTCGCCATGTCTGAGCCTGTCGAACACCGCGTTGATCGCGGTCAGGGGCTGCAGCTCGATGTCGGCCCTGACCTTGCCTTCTGCCACGAAGGCAAGGCATTCGGCCATGTCCGCGCGATTGCCGACGAAGGAGCCGCGGATCGTGATGCAGTTGGCGACCACGTCGAACAGCGGGAGGGCGATCTCGCCGGGTGGCAGGCCGATCAGCGCGCAGGTGCCGCGCTTGCGCGTCATGCGGACGCCCTGCTTGAAGGCCGCCAGCGACGGCGCCGTGATCAGCACGCCGTGGGCCCCGCCGTCGGTGGCCCTGACGACCTCCTGGACGGGATCGTCACCGAGGGCGTTGACCACGACATCGGCACCGAGCCTGGTGGCATGGGCGAGCTTGCCGTCGTCGATGTCGACCGCGCACACGTGCAGTCCCATCGCCTTGGCGTACTGGATGCCCAGATGACCGAGTCCGCCTGCTCCCGAGATGACGACCCACTCGCCAGGACGTGCCTCGGTGACCTTGATGCCCTTGTAGGTCGTGATGCCGGCACAGATGATCGGCGCCGCCTCGGTGGCCGCCAGCGACGAGGGGACATGGGCCACGTAGTCGGGGTCCGCGAGGATGTATTCGGCGAAGCCACCGTTCCTCGTATAGCCGCCGAACTGCGCCTTCGCACAGACCGTTTCCCACGCCGTCAGACAGTATTCGCAGTGCCCGCAGGTCGAGTACAGCCAGGGCACGCCGACCCGGTCGCCCTCCTTCACGCTGGTCACCCCCGCGCCGATCGCGACCACCAGCCCGATCCCTTCGTGGCCGGGGATGAAGGGCAGCGTCGCCTTGACCGGAAAGTCCCCGGACGCGCAGTGGAGGTCGGTATGACAGACCCCGCAAGCCTCGGTTTTGACCAGGATCTGTCCGGGGCCGACCGCAGGGATGTCGACTTCACGCAGCGTCAACGGCTGTCCGTACCGCTCGACCACGGCGGCTTGCATCGTCTTGTTCATGGGGTTTCCTCGTGGTGTGCGGCGTTCGGGCGGCCGCAACGGGTCCCTGGCCGTCGCTGCGATGCGCGGCGGGGAAGCGACGGCTTCATGTCAGCACCGCATCGAGCGGACGGCGTAGCGACCGCGGCATGAGCGGCCCGCGACCGAAACGTGCGATCAGCTCCGGCCGATGGGGACCGAGGCCGAACGCCTCGGCGAATTGCGGCCGCAGTTCGGTCACCTCGACCGGCTGATTGACGAAGGCGTTGCGGATACCCATCGACGTCGCCTGCAGCGCGAACCGCTCGTAGCAGCGTCCGACCTCGATCCACGCGGCCTTGTCGCTGACGTCCGAGAAGAACACCGCGACGCCGGCCGAGCTGCGCAGGTCCGCCGCGTACCGGTCCGCCTCGCTCGCGGGCCGGTAGAACAGGTCGAACAGCGGAGCGGCCAGCCAGCGCGGGACCGACGGATGGCCGGTCGTGCGTGTAGACAGGCCGTCGCCGGTCCGGACCGCCTCGGCATCGTCGAAGCGGATCCAGCTCTTCAGTTCGCGCTCGAACGCCGCATCGTGCATCTGGGCGTCGTTGGCCTCGACCACGCAGGACACCACGCGCTCGATCGCCGGGCGATCGGTCAGCAGGAGAACGTGGATGCCGCGGCCGGTACCGGCTTGCGAGAGCAGTCCGAGTTCATCGGCCGTCAACGCCTGGCCGTCGAACGGCGCCCGCGAGCATTGGCGCTGCGTGATCGCCGCGAACCGGGCGGTCCTGGAAGGGGACGTCCGATCGAGATCGACCTCGATGACGTCGCCTCGCGCCGCCTCGAATCGCACGCGAGGCTCGAGGCCGTGGGCGCGCGCGCCCAGCGCGAGGTTCTCCAGCGCGCATCCCAGCGAGACGAACAGATGATGGTCGTCGGGGTCCACGGCAGGACACCGCCGGGTCAGGTCCGGGTGGATCGCGATGCCGCCCTCGGTGATCGCGAACCGCCAGCACTGCGTGTTGTGGCTCGACGGCGCGAGGGTCGCTAGACGGACGATCTCGCGCAGTGCAGCGGACCGGCCGTCGATGCCCCCGGGGCCGGGACGCCAGGTCCGGGCCACCGCCGCGAGATAGGCATCGTCTGCCGACGCCGCGAACGCGGGCTTACCGAGCAACGCGGCCGGCACGGCGGCCCCCATGAACTGCCGGCGGGAGATCATCGAGCCGGCGCAGGTCGTGTCGTGCACTGCGCCGTCATCAAGCCGGCGCCCGGCTGTCGACGATCCGGACCAGCTTCTTCTTGACGAACTGCTGGATGCCCATAGCGCCGAGCTCGCGCCCATAGCTTACCCATCCCGGTCGTCTCGCGTTGCGCGAATTCGTCGGCGCGCGCGTCGCGATGGCCTGCTCGAGCTGTGCCTCGTCGAGCTCCGGATACTTCCTGAAGACCTTGCCGTTGTAGGGGTTGACGCTCTGATAGGTCATGACTGATGCCTTGGATCGGTTGTGACGCGCAGATCGGCGCTTCTGCCACGCCGTGCACCGCAGACCCGGGCATTGCTTGCCCGGGTCCTTCGATGTCGTCAGACCAGCACGCTGCGCGTCGATCGGAACTGCGTCTGTACGTTGCCGTACTCAGGCACGGATCCGGCCGCGCGCTCTGCGTTGGCTATCGCACAGACCGATCGACCGATCGGTCCCAGATTGC
>Ga0123338_10001349_pt1 | contig 23831 bp, 18 predicted proteins | sample grotaG_FD_89793 | JGI IMG/M metagenome (GOLD analysis project Ga0123338, IMG submission 89793) | Glacier valley bacterial and archeal communities from Borup Fiord, Nunavut, Canada, to study Microbial Dark Matter (Phase II) -... | ecosystem: Environmental > Aquatic > Freshwater > Ice > Glacier ...
TCGTGTATCTGAAATTGTAAATTTAAAAACTAGTGATATCTATGCCTCCTCTAAGCGTATTCTAATTCGTCAGGGAAAGGGCAGAAGGGATCGTTTTACTCTCTTATCTAAGACAAATTTAGATATACTCTCAAAGTATTGGTATTCTTATAAGCCAAAACACCCTGAGCATTATCTTTTCCTCAACCGTTCTAAAAACAAAATGACTACCAGAGGTGCCTCTGATATTTTTAGAAGAGCTCTCCGTAAATCAGGAATTCAAAAGCCTGCCTCGATACATACATTAAGGCATTGTTTTGCCACACATCTTCTTGAAAATGGAGCAGATCTCTATCAGATAAAAAAGTTGCTTGGACACACCCATATCCAGACCACTTCCCGGTACCTTCATCTCAGTAATTTTGAGAATAATCTTACAAGTCCCCTTGATTCCCTGTTTATAAAAACGGAGGATCAATAAATGCCAGAAATCCAAGATATCTTAATCCAATACGCCGATGATTACTGCCAGAATCATTCCGTCTCCTACACACAACGTAAAGTCCTAGGTGCCTTAATGAAGTGCCGCACTTCCTCTTTAGGTGGGCATGTCACCGAGTGTGACGAATGCGGTCATAAACAAATTTCATATAATTCATGCAAAAACCGCCATTGCCCCAAGTGTCAAACCCTATCGAAAGAAAAATGGATTGATCATCAAAAATTTAACTTATTAAATGTAGGGTACTTTCATGTAGTCATGACAGTCCCACACACACTTCATCCTGTCATACTGCAAAACCAAAGAGTTTGCTACAATATTTTATTCAAAGCCGTTGCAGAAACTCTTGCTGAATTATCTGCAGATAAAAAATATCTGGGAGCGCAAACCGGATTTACTGGAATCCTTCACACCTGGGGGCAAAATTTGATGTATCATCCCCATATTCATTGTATTGTTCCCGGAGGGGGATTAAACAAACTCCTACAATGGATTCCCTCGAAGCAGAAATTCTTTCTTCCGGTCAAAGTAGTATCACGGAAATTCCGTGGAAAATTTCTATCCTTATTGAAACAAGCTTTCTATGACGGTGCATTGACATTCCGCGGTCAAATAAAACATCTGGAATTCCTGCAAGAATTCGAGGGTTTTCTGACTCCTATTTGCAAACAGGAATGGGTGGTCTATTGCAAACCACCCTTCAAAACAGCTGCAACTGTTGTTGAATATTTAGGTCGGTACACACATCGTGTTGCAATCTCGAATAACCGAATCCTGGATTGTAAAGATGGCAATGTGACCTTCAAATGGCGTGACTATAAAGATAAGAACGAATGGAAAGTCATGACCATTACTGCCGAGGAATTTATCCGAAGATTTCTTTTGCATGTATTACCACGCGGATTTATGAAAATTCGCCACTACGGAATTCTTGGCAATCGTAACAAAACAAAAAAGTTAAAGCTTTGCAAGACATTGATCAATACACCGATCATAGAAAGGATTGTTTTATCCGTCACTGAATTAATTGAAAAACTGATTGGTAAAAAGGCATTTCTTTGTCCATGCTGCAATAGTAATAAACTTAGCAGATATGCCATTGACTATTGCCCTATATAACACGTTACAACTAAATATTTCAATTATTCCCGATAAACCAATTATGGGGAAAGGGGGAACTATGCTCATTTTACCTTGTATTACACTTGTTACAAAAGAAAGCTTTTATTATTTCAGTTTTACGCTATCTAAATATCCACTTTAGGGACAAAGTTTCTTATTCAATCCCCATAGGTTACTGGCAACCGCAGTTTCGTACTATGTAATTATCCAAAGTAATGCACCAGTTATTGGTATTATTAAAGCAGATATCTAACCGATAGGTATCTGCTTTTTTGGTGCATTACTTCGGATAACTATCTATTCATAATGGGAAGTCGGATTAACTTCTTAGTTTGCTCATTTACCGTATCTTCCATATAATTACAGCTCACTCCATTATTTTTTACATCTCAAGAAATATTGAATCATAGGTCCTACTTTTTCTTTTTTTTCTATTTCAAAGTAATTTCCCAACATATCTTCAAATTCTTGAGATGGCATGTCTTTTGAAAAAGTCATAGCAGGTTCGTACATTCTCCAATGCCGTCCAGCGCCGAATTGTAACCGGATTCTCATCAAGGTTATAAATTTTTGCTCCGCGCATAGCAAGCAGGAACGGCGAATGCGTTGATATAATAAATTGGCATCCAAAAAATCGTGCAGACTCCTCAAGAAAATTCACCAATTCCATTTTATGTTTTGGAGAAAGGATACGTCTCCTGTAGCAAGATCAACCGAATAATTATAGATATCATTTTCGCTTTCTTCTCGCATTAACCTCGCTACGAAAATCTTCAAGTTTCTTCATTTCGCCTTTTAGTTGATCAGGGGAGATAACTTTTGTGCCGTCATTAATAGGTGCCGCATGTCCAGTAAGCCAACGAGAACTAATCTTCATGCCCTCGTCGACCACAGCAATATCAGCTTCACTAATATCCACAATATGTCTGAGCCGTTGCGTCTGAACCGTGCGTTCATGGCGCTGCACTACGCCATCAAGCAACTCTTGTTCAACAAAATACTCCCATGTTTCGCGTATTGAACCGACAATATCCCGAGTTTCTTTCTCATAGGCGGCATCGTCATGCGCACGATATAATACACCGGCATCCTGGATACGTACATTAAGTCGCCTGATTCGCTCTTTAACCGTAACTTGTCTCCATTGTTCGGCCGTTGTTGGTTCTCCGGCACCATATTGAGACCGGGCAATATGAATGTATTCGATATTAGCTACAGTGCCATCTGTTTGGTTGGTTGCAGCTAACTTTTCTAGTAAACATTGCTGCTCGTAGAGATACTGCACAAAAGTAAAGTCATGAGTAAAGACTAAAACTTGCCGTTTTTCGGCCTCGATAAGAAGGTGACGCGCTACAGCTTCTCTATAGGCTTGATCCAAGCTACATACTGGATCATCGAAGACGAGTGTAGAATAATCGCCGGATTCTGTTAGATCAGCGAAAAAACCAGCAATCGCCGCAACACGTTGTTCTCCTTCACTGAGCACTGTCGGGACAGAAATACCCGGTGCACCGGCTAAGCAAACTTTAATGTAGCTGACACCACGAGTAGATTTGTCGAATATTAACTCAATCGGGACACGGTCAAGACCGAGCGCCTTTGCTTTACTTGCAAATGCCACACAAACTTTGTCGACGTACTCTTTGGAGAGTTTTGTATTCTCTCTGCTCGCGGCGGTGGTGTCACAGAATTTAACAGCCTTTTGAAGGCAACAAATCCTGATTCTAAGATCGTGTTGTGCTTCGATATCAGTCTTATTTTCTGCTAGTTGCTGCCGAAGTTTTAACTCCTGCTCGCTTTCTTGAAGTTTTTTGGCTTTAAGCGCGTTGGAGTCAGAGCTACCGAATTTCTCTGCAGCCTCGTTTTCTTCTGCTGCAGCTTTATTTAATGAGCCAATTATGTCTTGGAGCCTCTCTGTTAGTTCGACTACATCTTCAGGTGGGTTATCGTCGTTATCAAGTGTAATAAGCCAGTTACGGAGTGTAGTAGCTCGGGCCATCAATGGAAGCAAAGCCTCTCCCGTCTTGCTATCATATGTAGTAACGAGATCAACGAGATCTTGATTGACGGCAGACTCGATTGGTAGGGCTTTAAGTGCGGCGATATTGGCTTGGTAGGTAAGCTGTGCTTCCTCTAGCTCAGTTTGCGCTTCGCCTTTCATAAACTCAGCGAATCGATTAAAACGTTCACGTGCCGGGACGTCAAGTTGTTGTTGACAGAGAGCACAAACTGCGCCACCTGCTAGATCGGGAAATTCATGATCAGGTGTATCTTCGATAAACTCTTTAGCGGTGCGCCACATCGCCCGCCATTTTTCAGAACCAGTTTCTGGCAGCACAACATCCTGCTGGATTTGCTTGCTGGCCTCATCGACGGAACGTTTCGCTTTCAAAACTCTCTGGCAAGTATTGATAGAATCCCTTATGCGGATATCGCTCAAACCGGCGGCTATCGTGCTAAGATTTCGAGCCAATGTGGTGAGCTGTCCAGCGCGACTGCGTGCTTGAGTAGCCATTTTGGCGGGATCGTTTACGGTTAATACCTGTAACTTTGCCGGAATCTCACTGAGTTCAGTAATATCTTCATCAGTGAGCGGTGTTAGTTTTTTGAGAACCTCCAAACCAGCTTTTTTACCAAGATGTTCAAATATCTCAAGTCCAATACCTGTTTCTAGTTCAGGCCATGCTCTCTTTATGAGATCTGCACGTTGTAAATCATCCTCAATCACGCCACCTATAGTTTTGAGAGTAGAAGTATATTCAGCTAATACCTGAAGTGTCGGCGGCACAAAGGCAACTTCGTTTGAGGCAGCAAGTTGTGCAGTCGCTGATTTTGAATCAAAAATACGTACTCGCTGTAATGGACTGGCCTCTAGCGGTTTATCTGACTGCCAAGTAATATCTTGCATAGTAGATGCACCGACTTGATAACTAATCACCGCCTTTGGTATCACTGAAGATTTAAAGGCGTTCGGTAGAATTTTTTCTGGCCCCCTAGAGGCTGCAATCTGTTTCAAAATACGTGTGTAACCAGACTTACCACTTCCGTTTCTCCCAGCAATAATAGTAAGTCCTGCACTTGCAAAATTTATAGTTGCTCCCGGAGCAAGATCGTTTGCGCCTTCAAGATGAGTAATTTTACTAATGCAAACTGGCGGATCACCAGACGCTGTTGCTTGCAAATGAGTAACATCGATTGGCACATACTTTGGCGATTCTGGTAATGTTATAGTGCTTGACCACGGAGCAGGCTTAGTTAATTCAATTCGTTCCACCTCGTCTGCATAAGCTCGAAAATCAGCTGTGGTTAATATCACTCCCTGAGCGAGCCTTCTCAGAAGATCGCACTGCCATAGTGGCAGCTTTTCAGCCCAATTTAATAAACTAGTCTCTAAGTCATCCAAGTCTGATACCTCCTATCTAGAATATTTTCTTTCGTGGTTTTAAGGCATATGTTACAGGTAGATGGTGTTAGGGAATCGGTTATGCATGTCGGGTATATGCTGCTACATGACCTTCGTTGAGCTTCCCATTATTGCTATAATATGTATCTAATAATTTGATTATATAATATCATAAATTGTATATTATTACAATATTTTCCCATGTTTATATGCTTTGCGATAAAAAAGTAGTCCATAATTTTTGAGACTACATATTACTATCATATAGTTATACTATGATGTGGAACTGTTCATCATGTGGTATGGAGTGGGAAGCCAGTATCAGGGACTGGGTCAATGGAAAACCGGAATGTCCTTATTGCAGTGGTAGAAAAGCTATTCCGGGAAGAACCTCCTTCAAAGCTTTATATCATGAAATGATAAATGAATACTCTCCCACTAATGAGTATAACCCAGATGAATTAGTACCATCTTATACATTGCAAATGAAATGGAATTGCTCTACATGCAGTATGGAATGGGAAGCCAGTATTAGGGACAGGGTTAATGGCGATGCTGAATGTCCGTATTGCAGCGGCAGAAAAGCTATTCCGGGTAAAAACTCCATTAAAGCTCTATACCCAGAACTGATGAATGAATGGAAGTATATATCGAATCTATTATTGACGAATCCAGACTATGTTTTGCCATCATCAACTAAAGAGGTCTGGTGGGAATGCCCTCATTGTAATAAATCGTATTCAGTTAAGATCAAGGATAAAGTAAATATGTATCGAAGAAACAAAAAGTCCTGCCCTTTTTGTAAAGGCTATCGCAAAGCGAAAAGAAGGTTTATGTAAAAATAAGTGCAAAGTTCTCTAAGTTAAAAAAGAGAATTTTGCACTTTATTATAGTAAAGTAAATGAAAAAACGACAGTTTTTTGTGAATAAAATTTTTTTAGCTATTTAGTTTATAACGAAAGTCGTACAAGTGAGTAAACTTTTTCCTCCTTACACAATGTGGCTAAATTCTTACCTAATAAAGCCCACTCGACCCATAATCATTAAGAATTGATTTATCCGTATAGTAGATGATAAAGTCTCCTGCTTTGAAATCAAAGGTAACACCTTTATTATCCGTTTTACTATGCGGAGCACCTTCCGTTAACCACATACTGTTATTACCACTATTCAGGTAATTTGAGGCATTGATATAACTTAATCGTTCGTTTCCACTGCTATCCACAGTTACAATATCAAAGTTAACTATAATATATCCATATGTCTTCCAAAAATCTTCTTTGTAGTTAACACCGTATTTGGATGCATAATCATATACATCGTATCCCTGTGGTACTGCATGAACAATTGCCGGTATATAATAACTACCAAACCAACTTTGCATCTGCTTCATTAAAATATTTGTAGTAATACCCGCTGCTTGTATTTCAGAATATTGATTGCTATTCACTACGGTATTCATATACTCCTTGTTTATAAAGGTTCGGAAGGTAGACGGAATATTAATATTGTTAAAGGTGAATACATAATCCCATCTGGACATAATCTCTGAATACTTCATATCTAATATCGATGCAGTATTCTTCAATTCGTCGGTTGGAATACCAGTATATGGGTTTCCAACTTCAATGCTCTTTATATTGATTTTATCTAGGTCGCTTCCCACTTTAACCATTTTACGGTTTTTACCTTCGATGGATTCCTCATAATATAGATCTACTCTTGTACGATTCTTCCCATTCGCATCTACGTAATAGAAAGTTGGTTTTATTTTGATAGAGTTTCCGCTGGAATACATAGTACCAATTGTATTTAACTTAAACCTAACCATATATCCGGTCTTTAATACTCCAATATTCTGATATAAAGGATGGCTACTATTGACTATAGGAAATGTGTATTTAGCACTCCGTTCAGTATCATTTCCGTATTGGTCGTTGGTACCTAAGGTATAATTTATACTATAACCTTTATTATAGGTTGTTTTACTGGTTCCATCAGGATATCTATCTGGAAAATTGATTTTCATATCTAACGAATTCTTTACTCGGAATACTTCCTCCCATATAGGATAACCTGTTATATCATATATGGATAAACCATAAATGCGTCCTGATACCTCCACCTCAAAGGTATCCGTTGCTACGTAATTCATCAATTTGGTATTGGCACTTACCTCGGATAATTGGTCTAGTTTAGAAGTATCTGCGTTGACTGCTACGCTTCTGCAGGCAATGGTGTAAGTTCCTTCTACCACCCACAAAGGTAGATAAAAAGTTACTGTACTTCTACCTAATACAATCCACGTATTTTTCTTTACAAATGTATCTCCGCTAGATTGCTTTACAAAAACATCAAACGGGAATTTTACTTCATTTTTGAGTACTCCGTTTTTTGTTGCCATATAAGTTATACTCGGATCACGAAGGGATTGGCTAAAATCTCTTGTGTAATATCCTTGCTTGTTGGTATGTAGCCCATAATTAGATATTCGTATTGTAAAATCATTTAATGAGGAAACTGGGTCTAATACAAGCTGAACTGCTGAAGTTGGATTAATAAGCTGTACATATTGACCATTATCCGATGTCACATTTGCCTCGCATAGCACCGGAGTATGAATCACAACAGTGCTTAATCCCTCAATATTACTCTGGATATTAGCTGTATACTTGGAGTTTACACTGTTAATTCTTGTGTAGTTAATCACGCCTGAACTGTGATAAGTTCCATTCTTTTTGGTAGCTTCGATAACTTGACCAGGCTTATACAATACATTCTCATTACATTTATCTGTACCTTCTATTCTTAAACTAGCTAAAAAAGAATCGTTAATCCTAGGTCCTTCTATTTCACTGGGTGTATCATTCATGACTACCGTACCATTCAATATTATAGTATCATTTTTAACCAGTAGATTTGGTATCATACTGTCAGCTGTCATAGTAAAATCTTCTTCTGATATGTTGGGCTTCTGGGTACCACCTACTAAAGTTTCTGTCGGGAGGTTAATACCATTTTTAATTTCATCAGGTATGACTAGATGTGCTTCTTTGAATGGTGAATGTTGCGTTATTACATTGGGTGGGCTATAGCCTTCATTATAATTTGGTGTCATAGTAGTGGAACCATTCGGTAATGTATAGTTTAAGATACTTGCACTTTCTATCTTATAAAGATCAAAATTGATAATTTCCCAATACCCATAGGCTCGTCTAATGTTTACGACCTGCTCCACCACTACAGTTTCAGACATCCCGATTTCTCCGTCTTCATCCTCACCTTCCCATTCCAGTATGTATTCTTTCGTTACAGTTACTGGATAGGTTTCAATACCTACCTGCTTCTTTAATGTATAACCCATCAAATATTCAGTTGCTTTCACTTCGGTATAAAGACTTTCTGTTGTAGGAATACCTGAGGTAACAAAGAACCTTTCACTACCTCTACTATCAGCTCGTATATTTCCAGTCGCAAAGGGAGTGTTCATGGATACAGATATAGTTTCTTCTTTTGGTATTTCAATATTTGTTAGATTTTGAATTGTTTCATCTACAGGAGCAGAAATAAAAGCGGAGAATCCTGTTACCTCATCATCATATACATTTTTCATTCCTTCTAAACTTGCTACTTTTGGATTGGAACCCTCTCGGGAACTCAACTCTTTGTCTGCCTCAATAGACTCTCCATCTTGTTTGGTTTCTGAAATCATATTATTGTTTTCGAAGTTTAAAGTAAGAGGGTGTAAAACTGTATCCATACCAGAAAGTTCCTTTTCTATTACATATAAATCATCGATTGGTTTTATATTAACATTTGTATTTTCTGAATACACTTTTGTTTCAGAAATGGTAACGTCGTTTGAAGTTTCTTTGACGCCCATCGTAGTTTGTTCTAAAAGAACACTTTCTTTTGAGCAACCTGTTAGAAGTAAACAGAATATGCATAATAAAATAAATTTGTTCATTAAATTATGGCGTTCAATCTAGGTATCAACATAAAGCCAACGCCTTCCTCCTTTATTGTTTTTTTAAAGCTCTATATAGAGCCATATCTTGTAACTCACAACAAATTGATAATGTCTCATTCTTAAGGAACCTACTCAGGTGCATATACACCGGAAGAAATACACAGGGGACACGCATAAGCTCCTTCATTAACACAATCTATAACCTCGTCATAAGTCTCTGATAAAATGATACTGTTGTCTTTTTTTAACTCGCTGCAGTTGTCTTTATGGTAAAGGTAATACCATTCCTTTTGCTCCAAAAGGTACATTTCTTTTTTCTTTATTCCGGAGCCTGCTATGACAAACCGGTTATATGTTCCGTCAACTCCATTTCTAAAAGGATAGCCTTGAAAGATAACAATCATACTAGGTGTATCAATGGATTGAGTCCACTCTGATTTATCAACCACCGGCATTGCAAAGTTATACGTTATTCCAAATTGTTGTGCTATGTAATTATGTTGATCACAGTAATATGCTAAGGAATCTTCGATACACGTTATAATACTTTCCTTCCGCACTAAATAATAAGATTCATCATTTAATAAAAAGCTATTTGACCTTTTGCTTCGAAAGTTAGAGTATTTTTCATCTGACTTTAAATCATGATAATCCAAGGTAAAAATGATTTGTTCCCTTGAGTTATCTAATATCCCATTTTTATCATATATAGTAAGGGTATCAGTTAAGGTGAATCCATAGATAAAATCATCATCCTCATAGTAGTAGGGAAGTTTTTCAGACCATCGTTTGCTATAGTAAGTATAGTTATCACTACCTTTGTATTCATCGCTGTAATACATGTAATATCCATCCTCGCTGGTAATAGTGATTACCGGTATATAATTCTTTATTAATTCTTGTTTTTCTGGATTATTGGTTATGCCCATGGCGGCATATAAAGACAAAAAGAAATCTTCAACTGACCTTTCCTTATTTACTTTTAGTCCTTCTATACCATCTGATTCAACCAAATGTAAGACTGCATCATCAACCGCCCGATGAAAGCTTTGGTCTAAGATCTTCTTTTCATCTGATATTGCCCCAAAGTTATCTGTTTTTACATCAGCAATCACAAATAGAGTCAAAGCTATAATGGCGAATAGGATTGCATAGTGGTATAATTTCATTTTTAATTACCCTCCCAATTTCGGATAGAACCACCATATTTAACCTGAATACAGGTGTCTGGAATATTAGTGTTTATCATTCGTAATAATTTAGTTCCAAGAGTCTCACTTCGATTGGAAATATCAATTGAGAAATAATCACCATCATTGAAATAGTAGGTGCCAGAACCCTCGTATAACTCTCCTAATATTTCAAAAGAATAGAATTTTGCATAATACTTTAATACATTCCCCGTAAAGACCGGAGCTTCTTCTGTTGTATTAATACGATATTCTGGTTCTAGCAATAATTTTTTATGCTCTAATTGAATATCTCCTATGATATGAGTCTGGTCTATATCTGCCAAATAGGAATCATACATACTTTTTGTAATATATCCTTGCGTTCTTACTGTATCAACAAACTCAGTTGTTTCTGCTAATACTACGTTTTGCGTTAAAGTATCATGTTTTAGTCCATAATAAAGTAGAGGAAAGAGGAAAAAGACGACAACCACTATTAAGATATCAACTGTTTTTTCAAAAGAATTTCCCACGTATCTCGCCTCCATAACTGTATTCGCGCTTTATCACTGCTGACTGTTTAAATAAACTTTGCATCTTTTTTATAAAAGAAATGCTTCTAGGTATAATAGTTACAGTAATGTAATCGCCCTTATCAAAGTAATAAATGCCATTTGCATATAATTCTTCTAATATGGTATCTGTATAAATACAGTCAATATACCCTTGTGAAAATTCAATATTTCCGTCTAAATTACAATATGGGCAACCTGGATCACTTCCATCTGCATTCAAATAGTAAACATGACCGTTGATGCATACTGTCTTAATTAATGAATTCACTACCTCTACGGTGAGAGATATTTGATGTCCTTTATATGTAACAGTTAGTATTTGATTTCCTAATACCTGAGCATCGTATCCTTCAACACTCCAATCATTGTAAGCAGTCTCCCGATGACCATCTCTATAGATTAAAATAACAGATAGGTTTAGTTCACTTCCGTATGGAACTGTTGTCCCGCCACTGCGTAAACTTGCTTCAATTCTACCTATGGTCTTTGAGCAGAATGGGCAGCCTTCGGGGTACTCAGTAATATCGTATACAGATCCGCAGATTGAACAGGTTACTTTTTTATCGGACTCTACGATTACAGTAACTTGAGTTGTTACGTTGGCATAAAAAATAGTTACCGTTTGTTCACCTACTTTAGCTGTATTAAAATTGCTTGTCCAATCATATACAATTTCACTATGTCCATCTGAATAGGTTGCTGTTACCTCGAAGGTAATATTCTCTCCTATAGAAATAACTTGTGTTGATGGAGATGCTGATATATTGACAACATTTTGACTACATATTGGACATCCCGTCTTTTCAATACTAGGTTGATATACCGTACCACATATCGGGCAGGTTACATATTCTACGACGGTTACATTGACAGCTGCTGATTTCCCTCCATAAGTAACAGTCACTAATTGATTTCCAATCTGACTATTATTTAAGTTACTACTCCAACCAGAAGTTATGATTTCTGTATGTCCATCAAAATAAAGTGCTGTCACTTTGATTTCTAGATTGCTTCCTTTTTCTACAGTTAGATACTCAGGTGCAACCCGTATGCTTTTCAGGGTTATCTTACATTCGGGGCATCCATGGTCGGTGTCATAATCATCTAATTCATAAGTATGACCATTAATGCAGGTATTTGTATTCCTTTGTACTATAATAGTTAAGGATGTTGATACAGTTTTCTCATTCTCCGTATAAAAAAAGGTTACCGTTTTGGTGCCCGCTCCTTTGGTATAACCTGTTTTTGTATATCCCGTTATAATATTACTGCTTGTATCATCTTCATAATTTACCCTTACCGAATAGTTCGGCTCACTTCCATTGTAAACAGTAGAGCTTGAAGGTATCACGGCTAGACTTACAACATTTGGTTTTACAGTAACAGTGCACGTAGCGTATAATGTCTTTCCATTTTCGGTATAACTATATTCTATTGTTTGCATTCCTATTAATTCAGGATTAAATGCGGTAACCACCGTAGCTGTAACGACAGCATTTGTATTGTTTTCATAGTTAACTCTACATGTGAATGTTGGAGCTGAGTCTCCTTTATATATAATTGTTTTTGACGGTGTAACAGTAAAACCACTTGGATTCGGCTTAACAAGAATAGACGCCACTGTATTCACTCCACCGTAGCTGATAGTGACATTTTGAGTACCAATGGTATTTGTATTAAACCCTGCTAGTGTCCAGCCACTTGTTATAGTTTCATTCGTTCCATTATTATAATTAAGTTGCAAACTAACAATTGGAAAAGCATCCCCTTTATATATAGTTGTGGTTGCCATGTTTGCTATCAGATTGTTTAACACTCGGTATATAGTGAAGGTTGTTGCTTTAGCAAACCACTCTGTTCCGTTTATTTTTACATAAACCTTTGCGGTATAGTTTCCTACTGCATCGGGTTTTGTGATTGAATTATTGTAATAAACAACTGCGGTTGTTCCCGTTGTACTAATTACATTAAGCCCTTGTTGAGAACCGGTGTAAGGCAGACTAGTATTCGTAAAAGAAATGCCCGATATTGCACTACAGATGGGGCATTGTTCCAGTTCACCACTATAATCAGGATGCCCTAATCCGGCTGTACAGGATACAATATTGGGCTTTGTAGTAACCGATATTGTGCAGGTCTTACTTCCGCTTGTTTTAGCATTATCAACTAGCCCAGTATAGGTTAGCGTGACAGTTTGCGTCCCAACGTTTCCATTATAATTACTCGTGCAGGATACCGTTCCAGTTGTTCCATTCAAATAAGTAGCAGTGGCAGTAATAACAATGCCTGCTCCCTTTATGACTGTTTGCGTGGGATTCGTTGGCGAAATACTGGTTACCACTGTACCACAACGAGGATTACTATCATTACTATATCCGCAAGTATACCCCGCCCCTTGTCCAGAATAATACCCACATATTGCAGTACTCGTTGAAATTCCACAAATAGGAGAAGATGTTGATACATTACAAGTTAAAACTTTTTTTGTATTTGTACAGGATGACCTTCTATTATCATTTGTTGCACCACCGCCACCAGATAGCTTATTTCCATGATGATACGTATCGATATTAACACTGATGGTGCCCATGGACGCGCCACAGATACTACATACGTAATACAACGAATAACCATCATCAACAGATACACCGCAAGTTGGGCATACCGTTGATCCCCATCCCGCACTACTGGTATGACTATAAACAGCGCTTCCACCACATACTTGACTCGTATAGCAACTCCCCCAAACAGAAGAATGTGTATGATAGCAGCTAGAACTATGAGAATGGTAACAACTAGAAGAATGGGAATGTCCACTATAATAAGAACAATTACTTGCTGTATGGTTATGTCCAGCGTAACATGCTGCTGTATGTATATGGGTTGACATTAAACTGAGCTTATTATTAATGATACTATTATCTGTTGTTATCAAGTTTTCTTTTCTATTTAATAAAGCCAAGGTTGAAAACCCCTGAAGTGGCGTATCTTCAACTAAGGTTATATAATTACCTGCAACATCATATTCATGATTATAATTTTCGGAAGATTGTGATAGTTTTTTATCAAATTTAGTAGTGCCGATACTACCCATATCATAGCCTTCCATTGGTTTACTATGAATGAGTTCAATATCGTACAACTGATGGGTTACATCCAGGCTGTCAATATAATTATTGTACATTTCTATCGTAAGGTAACCTTGCATCATGATCTCATCGGTAAACTCAGTAGTCTCAGAATGTACGTGATTGTCGATTATTACCTCTTGATTTATTGCAAGGTATTGAAGCGGAAATAGAAATATTAATATTGCTGCTAAGATCACAGCTATAACTCTACCAAATGCATCCATAGTCTCCTCCTTATGTAATTTTTATTGCTTTTTAAATATTTCTAGATTACACTTTGCGTAATGATTGTTCTAAATCTTTTGATATTAATCATCCATGCTCGTAAATATAATTCTTGATATTTTACCATCTTTGTCATATACATAACTTTTCCCAAAGCTATTATCCCGAATGGAATAGGCTGATATATTTTCTTTCAAATTCTCACTTTTGCTAATGAATAATCCATCTATTTCAACATCATATTCTAATTGGTTAAGCAAAAAGGCGATGATCTCACCTTTGGTATATATATTTTCTTCTTTATTGTTATATTGTTCATACATTATTTTATCATTCAGTATCTCCGTTGATGAATTTAATGCAGCTAAATAATTATGGTATTGATAGAATAAAGCAGAAACTGCAATACAAAATAGAAACACTGCAAATACTTGATGCAATAGCTCATTACTATGGTTCATATTAACCCCCATCTATGTGCTTTAGCACGTAATTATTTAGGGGATAGCGTGAATATAATTTTCACGCTATCCCCATTGAAATATGAATTATGGAACGTCTGCTTACCGACCCATGTTATAAATTTTATTGTTGTGTGAATGTAATTGATTCAATAATGTTATTACCATCTCTTGTAGCTTTTCCTAAGAATTGTGCTGTGGGATTAAGGTAAGCATCTTCCCCTTTTTTAGGAAACGCCGATGGTTTTACGGCATATGTTGTACCAATATCATTGGAACCTGTCTTTACTGTAATTGATAATGCCGCATAATCAACTTTGTTAATTAAATTTTCAACCTCAGAACCTGATACCTTAAGTCCATCATACAGTGTTAAATTCATATCCTGATAATCAGAATTCATACTGCTCACCTGCCCTGCAGCATTATTACTTGTGTTTTGAGCTTCCCTTGACAGGAAAAATCCCAATCCAATTACCAAACATGTTATTACAACTCCTGCCCCTAAGATTAAACCTTTTAAACTATTTTCCATTTGTTTACCATCCTTTTCTTTTTGTATTTTTTATTTATATAATGACTGTGCACAGTCTTATTTTGAATATAAGTTTTACTTTTCAATGCTATTTTTGTATAAATTTTATGCCAACAATGACCTTGTTCTCATCTCTTACGATTTCTCCGGTAAACTTCCCAATTGGCTTAATATACATCGAATGTGTAAATTTTTGCATATTAGAAATGTTGGCACCATTAAAATATGTATTTTCGGATGTTGAAGTTTTAACATAAACATAGAAAGAAGCCGTATCCGTTGAGACATATTCTCCTAGTTCTTTTTTTATAAAGTTAACAACATCACTACCGGTAACTTCTAACCCATCAAACTGAGTAAGGTCTCTTTCTGTCAATTCTGTTGCAAAATCACTTAAGTTTTCTGCACTGATAGAAGATAAAGCTTGTGATTCTCTAGCAAAATAAAAACCTATACTAATTACTATGCAAGTTATAAAAACACCTGCTGATAAAATTAATGCTTTTAAACTGTTATCCGTATCCTTCACTTCCCTTCTCTATCCTTATTTTTTTGATATCCATATACTACTCTTGAATAAACTGAAGACATATTATAATATCATTTTGGTCTCGATAAGCGGTTCCCATAAATTGACCGGATGGATTAATATAATAAGTGTTACTAAGGGTTTGCTGAACCGCTTTAATGTCTTGCGTTCCACTTTTAGCTATTGTATGAATTCCTACTGATACACTGTGTGAATAATGATAAAAAGCTGTATTTCCTTTTTTGTTCTTTACTTCTATCGATATATATTCATCCCTATTGATTGTTTCTTTTATGAGGTCAATCACTTCACGTCCAGATATTTTCATTCCATCATAAATAGATTTATCAATGTCTTGAAACTCGGCATTCATTTTGCTAATTTGACTTGACCCACTGTTGCTTGTGTTTTGGGCTTCTCTGGATAAATAAAACCCTAAACCGATGACCAAACAAGTTATCACTACACCGGCACCTAAAATTAATCCCTTTAGACTATTTTCCACTTTTATCACCTGCTCCTTCCCTTTTTTAAACCTATTCAAAATTGAATAGGACTGTGCCTAAAATAATGTAAGCTCATCCCGGTACATATTTAATTGGTTTAGACTTTCTATAATAAAGGGTAAAATTAAATAAAATCCCACTACTAATATAAGTGGGATATATGAGATCAGCTTCGCAATTGATAGCTTATTTGTTAAATTAATTTCATTTTCATGCTTTCGTTTTTCAGTATAATTCATTCGGTCAACGGCGATTTCATCAAATGCCTTTTCAAGACCTATCTTATCGCAAATGATTAAATTATCGACAAGTCGACGAAATGGCTCAAATATTTCTTTCCCCTTTAACTTTTCTAGTGCCTCCACATCTCCATTAGCATAATCATTAATACAATCTTGAATGGATCTTTTAAATATAACTGCAAAGTTCTCCATAAATTCAAGAATGTTAAGTACCGTCATTCGGTCGATGTACATTAACATTAAAATAATGGATTGGAATTGTATCACTTCATCCTCCATATTCATTTTTAAGATTTTCTTTCGAAACAAGATCATCCAATATGGGTAACAGTAAGCAATATAAGCCGCGGTTAAAATCACTAGGAGTTCATACCATTTAAAGTATTCATTACGAAATTGTTGAATTCGAACCATGATTTCATTCGAAACACAGTTTGTAATCAATTTATTGCTAAAAAGATTGTTGTTTGTTATATCACTTGTTATATTTTCTAAAGTAATTTTTTCATCTTCTTTATAATTATCTACATATTGAATAATTACTTCTTCCATTATAATGATCTGGCCTGCACTGGCTGCTGTTGTTAATTGTTCTACATTTTCTATTTTGTTAACAATGTTGTTTTTACTCATTGCATGAATATTAAAAACAAATAATAATCCAAAGACAAAGGTAAGGGCTGCATATAGGACACGTTTTATTAATAACTGCCTCGGAGTAATGATTTCTCCCATTTTTTTTAATAGATCCCTTTGAGATTCCATTTTTCCATAATACTTATTTTCGTAGTTATCTAATGCAGTCTTGATAAATTTTGCTTTTACAAAGTTCTCTAATTGTCTGTAATCTTTCGTAATGAATGATTTCGTTTCTCTCAAATGATTTACCATGTTATAAATAACAATAGTTAAAACAAATATTGCAACGGAAAGGACTTTACCTGCCATACCATTATAGAAGCTTTCTAATCCTGATAGATTAGATATAGCCCAATTTTTTATTAGATCCAATACAAGTACCGGACCTATAGTAATTGCTATTAATCCTGAAAATAGGAAATTAATTTTCTTAATCTTTACTATTTCAATAGTAATATCTACTTTTAAGTTTTTGATATTTCTTAGAAATAATGATTCCCCTTCCACCTCTTTATCTCCATAATTAAGAACAGATACACATTGAGATAAAAACATCTTAAGAAAATTATTTTGTATGGCCCCATTATATTTGCTTATTTCCTCTTCCAAATGATCAGATACTAAAGTGTCGTAAATTTTAGCTGCATGTATTTTCATTTCCTTATCTGCTAATTCTATGGCATCTATAATTGCATCATCTACTGCCCCAGTAACATAATAAAAATGTCTTACATTCGATAGAAATTTATCAATCTGCATCAATAGCTTTATCTCTGATTTTCGAATAACCATATGTATTGTTTCTGCATTGACTACAGATACGAGTAATGCGGTAATTGCTACAGTATAAAGCGTAGGCTTTCTATGAAATACAGATATAAATATCGCACCACTAATAAACCAAATGATTAAAGCTAATGATATAGCTTTTTGGGATGTTTCCTTCTTATTACCTGGATATATTATTTCATATCTCCTGCTTATATGATTTATATAGTGTTTTGTAATGGGTAAATATTGGAAAAAGTGATAAAGTACAATTAATACATTTGTCCTGTTTTTCAGAAAACGATTTAAGAAGATTTCATCAGATGCTTTAATTTTAATAATTTTGTCAATCATATGTATCATTAAACTCAGAATTGCTATGACAGTCATTAAAGAAACCATCAGAATGATTATTAACTGCTTATTCAAGATGATCCCCCCTATTCATGACGTAAATGTTTTTTAAAAAATACGTCCATCTGATCCGCTTCTTTATATGATAAATTCGACTTCATTATTTTCATGGTACGCTCACTAACTCTGTTTTTTAATACATAACATCCATTTTCAAAGACTATTATATCGGATGTTCTATACATTTTTCGCCTCGACATTCGTTCAAAAAACAACAATAAGCTTTCTTTCATGTTTCCTGTATAAGCATTATCATCTGTTATTGGAATAATCTCAGTAATACGTTCAATGTAACGATGTCCATCCTTTGACTTTTTCATATGTATGTCAAAGTTAATTGCTTCGGCCACTTGCTCTTCGGCAATACTATCGCTTTGAAATACACCAGATGAAAGTAATGAGTTTCGGAAATATCCAATTAATTTATCAACGGTTCCGGCATGATTGGTAAATAACGTTTGTTTCGTACCAGTTTGCGTTAACTGAATGAGTAATGCTGCCGGTTGTTGTGATGCAATCTCGCCTAATATCATAACATCACCATCCGTCTTTTTCTGAAAGTCTATTCCTTCTTGCATACTGATTGTTGCTGTTTCACGAAATGTACTGATATTCCGATTTGGATATAGTTTGCTGAGCCATGTTTCAAATACCTGTTCTTCAATACGTAATGTATAGGTAGGATCAATGAAGCGAATCAGAGCCTTTAACGTCGTAGTCTTTCCAGATGCCTGATCTCCAGTGATTGCTATTACCATACCTCCCTTCACAAGGTATTTCATGGTTTCAATTACAGTCTCGCAGTCTTCATCCCTGAATAGTTCTTCAATAGCAATGTTCTTGACACTTTCAAATTTTCGTACAAAAAACTTCCAAGATTCAGAAAATGGAGGACGGGCAACTACAATTCTACTTCCAGATTTATCTTCTGTTACGACATATCCTTTTTGTCCTGATAAATAGTGGGGCGAATCGTATCGATAAATATTTTTACAAACCCTCTCCAGCTCCCGTTGTGTTCCAAAACTTAAAAATGACATATGTATGGTTCGACCGTGAAATAAAATCCAAATACTATCAAAACGATATATCCCTTTTTGTTTGTTATCACTGATAATCTCATCCATATAATTATAATCTGAGTTTGTTAGTCCACTAACTCCACCAGAAATACCATCTAAACAGCTCTGATCCTTCAGCTCATCAATGACGCCATGTCCTTTATAATTTTGGTAAATTTGCTGTGCTACAATTTCTAATTTATCGACATACGATACTTTTGGATTTTTTTCCAAATACGCTCTTTCAATGTCTTCTTCTGTGACTTCATAATATACCCCTTGTTCATTTTCCTTTTTTTCATCCAGATGGTGAGCATCATACATTTCTTCAAAAGCATTACCTCCAAAATCTTTTTTATATACGAATAATAAGATTTCAAATTTATCCTGAATGCTTAAAAGTTCATTCTTATGAAAGGGAATAACCTTATCAATCGTATTTTCATCGATACGGAAGTTTTTTTGCAAGAGATCCTTAATATAATCTTTTACATATTCCTTTTCTCCAATATCTCCAAAGCTGCAAGAACGCAATGCTTTACTAAGACGGCTTTTTTGTCGTTCCCGTTTTAGGGATTCATCCTTATTCAAATTAAGCTCTGAAATATTATTGTTTAGAATATTATTAAAAGTATCTTTGATTACATTAACAATACTATCTATTACATATTCGTCCTCATAATCCGATTCCTCTAGTATCAAATCTTGTTTTATTGCAAAATACACCACCATAGCAATCACTACTAAAATCATAACTATAGCAATCATGTTAATTGTAAATGTCATTAAAGCCTCCTTTCCAACCTGCTTTCATCAAGATTTTATTGGAGGCTTCTGATACTTTAGCCATAAAGTTTCGGTTAACATCGTCTTTATTTGAATTAATATTTCTTTTCATAAAATCAATCAATTTACCCTCTGATTGTGCATCTGAAAATTCTGTATTATACGGAATTACCGCAGAGTTAAATAGATTAATCTGTTTATACCTCCGACGAATGTTATTGATATTGTTTTTAGAATTTTTATCATAGTTTCCGATCAGGTAAAAAGTCTTCCTTGCATCAAACATGTATTCCTCAAAATATGCATCAAACATCCTTTTATTTTGGCTTAAATTGACTACAATCAAATCAGATTCATCTAACACTTGCAAGGTAAGTCCTCTTTTCCCGGAATTGGTATCAACATAAACAATATCGTGGAACTTTTCTACTGATTTCAAAATATTATTCATCACCATTTTTAAGTCATATTCATAAAATTCCTGATTGCATTTCGTGGTGCCAGCTAGAAGATTTAATTTTTTGTTTAATAAGGATATGGAACAGTTATGAATAATGTCTTTATCAAGTGGGGCTGACTTGATACTTCTTACTAATGCATCAATCCCTACATCTTGAAAAATCTCTGTATCCTTAGAAGGTATTCCTATCAGAGGCGCCTCCAGGTTATTCATACAAAAATTCGTTTGTGTAATCATATTCTTCATCTTAAAATTAAGAGTACTGTAGAGGGCTATCGCGAGAAGATTACTGGTTGTCCCTGATTGGCCATGCACATTGCTCCAAAATGATATTCTCAATCTAATTCCCCCTCTCTGCTTTCTTCAATGCTTCCCTTAGCTCTTTATGAGCTATATTCGGATATAATTTCTTCAAAGTATCCGTAAGATATGACTTTAAATATTTGGTAATTCGTTTAAATTCAAATATGGTATCATATTGTATTAAGATCTTGTATTTCATATCTAGTGCATCTAGTTCAAAGCCATATACATCATCTTTTAGAAACTCCATTTGTAATAAATCTATTATGTAGGTTGGATTGATTTTACTGTCTACCATATCTCTAATTATAAGTTGTTTCTTACCATCTCTTATGAATGGTATGGATCTTAAACTGTCTATGTTATGCTTTTGCAGGTCCGTTGAATATATGATGTAATTACAAACAGCTGCAACATGCTCTATATAATGAAATCCAAAATTTATTAAGATATCATCGTATTCGTTTAAATAATCTTCTTCAAAACATTTTTTGGTATAGTCGACATCACGATAATCGATTATGTCATCATAAACATTTAATCCTTCTGGAACAGGAATACATGTAGTTAAAGCATCCGTATAAGAATAGTCAATTATTAAAACTTTTTTTCCTATTGTATTTAGAATACGAGATAGGTATAAGATGATGTCATAATTATCTATACCGATGAACCCAATCACATTACTCACCATATTTAATGTCCTCCTCTCTTGACTGAGCCCCTTCATCAATATAAAAGTATTCATCTGTTTCTGTTTTAGAGGAAGCAGCACTTTGTTCCTCTATTAAGTTGTTTCCAATATTCAATTCAGTTTCTGCAGCTTTCAAGTCAAAGCTCTTTGACAGCCGATTTTCAAATTCTTTCCTAACTATACGGCTTAAGTATTCGCTTGCCTTCTTTACAATATTGGGATCACTTTCAATCAATGCTATTGTTGCTAGACTAGGTGTATAATTCACGATTGATGCTTCTTGTATATTAGGCTCAAAATATTTAGTTGTATATATCTGTGTTCCTGTGTAAAGGTATGTATCTACAATTGCACTCGACATGAGTAAAATCTCTTCTTCTGATAACCAAAAATAACATTGGGAACTATCACTTTCCTTATTAATAAGTTGTTTTTTCGAAAGTACAATGTAATTTTCTCCATTAGGAAATAATACCCGAATGTCTACTGTATCATTGCTAGTAACATTACCACTGATAGAAACAACATCATAACTCGTCTCTCTTAAATCCGAGGATACATTTGCATCTGTCACATTAGAATCTAATATTTGTGTTCCTTTCATAATATCAACCAATGCTGTTTTACCAATATCGCTTGCATCAATGTAGATTTCCTGCGGCTGTGATGCAAAGACATTTTTATATTCCGTATTATCTTCTGTAATAATACTGCCCACTAAAATGCCCTCCGTAGCTACATATACATTTCTTGTGTTCTCTGCAAATTCACTGTTTAGCGAAGTTAGCTTTGTTTCATAGATATTTCTCACTTTCTCTGTTGTAGTAAAATAAGCGAGCAATGTAGCTACACCTACAATTACAATACTGATGAACGCTACCATTAAGTATTGTTTTGTGGTTCTTTTAAATTTTCTTCCCATTATTTTCTTCTCCTTATCGTTATAATAATTTATTACTTATATAAATTACTTATAAATATCCCTAATTAAAGTAATCTGTATCCTTCCACCTCCTCATGGCCTTTTTCACATCATCAATAGAGTCCGTCATTGGATATTGTAGTAAAGCATTGAGAACTCGATTACGATATTTCCCTTGAGCACTTACTCTGTAGTCTAGGATCGATACAATACCGGTGTCAGTTTCATTTCGGATCAAACGTCCCATCCCTTGCTTTAACTTGATGATCATTTGTGGAAATACCAATTCATCTATAAATACCTTTATGCTATTGTAGGCTTTTTTCTTATGCTCCATCACCGGCGAAGGCACAGGAAATGGAAGATTAACAATAATAACGGATGACAAAATATCCCCTGGACAATCCACTCCTTCCCAGAAAGCTCCTGTTGCAAATAAAACACCGTTCCTGCTTTTCTTAAAATCAGAAACGATGTTATTAGTTGTTTTCTCCATTTTGATTGTTGTGTAGCTAATGGTATCTTTAATTTGCTCATATACCTTTGCTAATAACTGATAAGAAGTAAAAAGCACAGCTGTATGTCCAGCCGTCGCATTTATTAATCTTCTGATTTCTTTTGCTAATTCTTTTATATAATTCACATCGTTCTTATCTGGATAAGGAACCTTCTCACTGATATATAACATGGAATGATCGTGATAATTAAAAGGTGATGCAAAACTTGTCTCGTTGACCGTATGCTTTGGTACCAGGTCAATTCCCATCGATGTCTTAATGAAATCAAATCCTTTGCCATCCGATAACGTTCCCGAAGTAAGGATTTTGGGTACTTTGTTCTTCCACAGTACCTTCGCCAACTTACTTTCAATATTAGTTGGAATCGCACATAGCTTGGCAGAATCAACTTTTTCTATATCTTCTAACCAATAAATAATATTCTTTGTATCATAGAATACCGGAAGGGCAGTCAGTACTTCATCAAATAATCGCTTTAAATTACAATTCCTGCGGATATCTTTTTCACAATACTGATACAGTCCTTCTAATAACCTTAGGATATCGGTTATTGTCTCTTTGGCCGATTTATCGATATGAGTATTTATCTGCCTATTTTCTTCCTCCTTATCTTCAATACTAGACACTTCTATTAGTTTTCTAAAAAGAGTATCTCTAAATAACATCAATTCTCTAAGCTTATCCTTTAAAATAATTCGTTGATGCTTATTTCCAGTAGAATGATTAAATAGGGCATGAGCCAATTCTGTAATTGCATCTCCATCAAAAGTAGTTCCAAATATCTGCATTGCCGCATCTGTTAATTTGTGGGCTTCATCAATAACTGCCACATATTGCTTTGGAATCAACGTTCTTTGTTTCTTATGGTATAGATTAGCATCCGCCAAATAATAATTATGGTTACATACTTGGAA
>Ga0123338_10001352_pt1 | contig 23809 bp, 22 predicted proteins | sample grotaG_FD_89793 | JGI IMG/M metagenome (GOLD analysis project Ga0123338, IMG submission 89793) | Glacier valley bacterial and archeal communities from Borup Fiord, Nunavut, Canada, to study Microbial Dark Matter (Phase II) -... | ecosystem: Environmental > Aquatic > Freshwater > Ice > Glacier ...
CTGGGACAACGCCAAGAAATACATCGAAGACGGCCACCACGGCGGCAAGGGCAGCGAGGCACACAAGGCGGCCGTGACAGGCGACACCGTCGGCGATCCCTACAAGGACACCGCCGGCCCGGCCGTCAACCCGTTGATTAAGATCATCAACATCGTGGCGCTGCTGATCGTTCCGCTGCTGCCGGTGATGGGAACGTCCACGGCGGTAGTCCCGCACTCCGCCATTCCGGCTGCGACGACGGCAGCGGCGATCGCCGACGGGGCTTCGTTCCGGGTTGAAAACGGCGTCGTCAAGTTCTACTTCGCGAGCAATGAGGTCGTACTGGCGACCGGTGCCGAATCCGCATTGGCGGACGTTTCCAAGGCGGTTGCTGCCGGCAAGCGCGCCGTCGTCAGCGGCTTCACCGACCCCACAGGCGACTCGGCGAAGAACGAGGAGCTGGCGCTTCGGCGTGCCCGCGCCGTCAACGCGGCACTCGAGAAGGCCGGCATTCCGACCGACAAGATCCAGTTGAAGAAGCCGGAGGCCGTCACCGGGACGGGCAGCGATGCAGAGGCGCGTCGCGTCGAGGTATCTCTGGTCTGAGCGGCGCTTCTATCGAATGTGCATAAGCGTCATCAAAAAGCGTCGTTGGCAGGGCCGTCCAGACTGCCTAGGATCGCCGGGTTGCGTCCCCAGTTGCCTGCCATGCGATCCCTGCTCCAACGCGCTGCTTTCGCGCTCGCCCTCACCGCCGCCCTGATCGTCAACGCTCGACCGGCTCAGGCCGGTCAGGTCGATTCGGTGCCGCTCGCACTCGCCAGCGACACCGTCTCGACGCTGTAGCCAAGCCCGGCCTACGGCTTCGCAGGTGCAGCCGGAGCTGCCGGTGTTGTCGCCGGAGCAGCGGCCGCGGCGGCTTTCTTATTCGCCATGTGCCGTCCGACCACGCAGCCTGCGGCGGCGCCGATCAGACCATGATGGCCCGCAACATGGCCGCCCACACCACCGACTGCGGCACCTTTCAGGCACCCTTTGGCTTCTGCTGGCGCCGACAAAAACGCGGCGCACGACGCCACGACGCAAGCCATCAGTTTGAAGTTCATGCTCATTTCTCCGAAGTAGGAACGCCGAGCTTAGCCAGCATGCCAAGTCGTGCTGTCATCCGCCAGCGCATCGCTTTGTAGGCAAAGGCTGGAGCGCTCGCCGCATCTGTTCCCGGCTCTACGAGCCTTCAGCTCGGCGGAAGGATTTTGTAGAACGCGGCGTAGGTCTCGCGGAGCTTCGCCTTCTGCACCTTGCCTGTTGCCGTCTTCGGCAGCTGGCCGACCTGGATCACGGCCTTCGGGCACTTGTACGCGCTGAGCGTGCGCCGGATTCCGGCAAGGAGACGATCGCAGTCAATCGTCACCCCGGGCGCAGCGACGACGACGGCCGTTATCGCCTCGCCCCAGCGCTCGTGCGGCAGGCCGATCGCCACTGTTTCCTGCACCGCCGGATCGGTAGCGCGGATGGCCACTTCGACCTCGAGCGACGACACGTTCTCGCCGCCGGTCTTGATCACGTCCTTGAAGCGGTCTTCGAACCAGAGCAGGCCGTCGGCATCGAAGCGGCCGGCGTCGCCGGAGTGGAACCAGCCACCGCGGAATGCGTCGTCGGTGGCGGCCTCGTTGCGAAGGTAGCCGGTCATCACCTGCGGGCTGCGATAGACGATCTCGCCGGAAGCGCCGGCCGGCAGCAGCACGCCGTTCGCGTCCATGATGCCGATCCGCACGTTGGTCGCCGGCGTGCCGACGGCGCCCGGATGGCTGAGCTGATGCTCGGGGCGGAAGAAGGTCGAGACCGGGCTCATCTCGGTCTGCCCGAACATCAGGCTGAAGTCGCAGCCGAGCACCTCCATCGCCAGCCGCAGTTCGGCCTCGGGCATCGCCGCCATGGCATAGACGGTGAGACGCAGCGACGCGAGGTCGCGCGGCTTCGCGAGCTGGTGCGCGACCAGCTCGCGGATCATCATCGGCAACGCGAACAAAACGGTCAGGCGCTCGCGCTCGATGGTGTCGAGCATCTCGGCGGCGTCGAACGCGCGCTGGATCACGATGCTGGCGCCGACGGCGATCGCCGGCGTGCACAGGGCGTTGAGCTGCGCCGTGTGAAAGAGCGGCAGCACGGCGCTCAGGCGGTCGGCGGCAGTCATTCGCATGTCGAGTGCCGTCCCGAGCGAGTTCATGACGATGGCGAGGTGGCTGCCGACAACGCCCTTCGGCGCCGATGTCGTGCCGCTGGTGTACAGGAACGAGATCGGCGCGCGGTCGTCGATCAGCACCTCGGGCGGCTCGCTCGACTCGCTACGGCACATCGCGTCGAAGCTCAGGGCCTGCGGAATCGAATCGTCGCCGCCGATGACGACGATCGCCGGCAGCGGCTCCGGCTCAATCGCCGCGGCGCGAACGGCATCGAGGAGCCCGGCCTCGACGACGATCGCCCGTGCCTGCGAGTGCTCCAGCACGTAGGCGATCTCGGCCTGCCGCCAGAGCAGGTTGATCGGCACGCAGACAGCGCCGATGCGGGCGCAGGCGAAGTACACGGCCAGGAACTCGGCGCAGTTGCGCGCCATCAGCGCCAGCGAATCGCCCGGGCCGAGACCGAGCCGCAGCAGGCCGTTGGCGGTGCGGTTGACCCAGGCGTCGAAGTCACGGTACGACCAGCGCCGTGCGCCGTCGCAGACCATCTCCTTGGCCGGGTAGCGCTCGGCGCTGCGCAGCAGCAGATCGCCGACGTTGACGCGCTGGATCAGGTTGTCGCGCAGGCGGCGACCGTCGTCGTCCATCCTTTTCTAGAAGGCGACCTTGTCGCCGCCCTTCAACTGCAATATCTGGCGCGCTTCGTCGGGCGACGCGACCTGCAGGCCGAGGCCCTCGACGATGGCGCGGGCCTGTCGCACCTGCTCGGCGTTCGATTCCGCGAGGCGCCCCTTGCCGGCCCAGAGCGAGTCCTCGAGGCCGACGCGAACGTTACCGCCCATCGCTGCCGACATCGCCACGATCTGCATCTGGCTGCGCCCGGCACCGAGCACCGACCAGCGGTACTGGTCGCCGAAGAGACGGTCGGCCGTGCGCTTCATGTGCTGCACGTCTTCCGGATGCGCGCCGATGCCGCCGAGCAGGCCGAACACCGTCTGCACGAAGAGCGGCGCCTGCACCAGGCCCTCTTTCCAGAAGTGGTGCAGGTTGTAGAGATGGCTGGTGTCGTAGCACTCGAACTCGTAGCGCGTGCCGGTCTCGTTGAGCGTGCGCAGCGCGTGCTCGATGTCCTTGAACGAGTTGCGGAACACGAGGTCGCGCGAGTTCTCGAGCATCTGCGGCTCCCACGCGTGCTTCCAATCCTTGTATCGCTTGAGCATCGGGAAGAGACCGAAGTTCATCGAGCCCATGTTCAGGCTCGCCACTTCGGGCTTCCAGGTCTTGGCCGGCTGGATGCGCTCTTCGACAGTCATGAACGGCGAGCCTCCGGTGGTGAGGTTCACCACGACGTCGCTGCGCTCCTTGATGGCGCGCAGGAACGGTTCGAACGCGGCCGGCGTCTGGTCGGGCCGGCCGTCGACGGGGTTGCGCGCGTGCAGGTGCACGATGGCCGCGCCGGCCTCGGCGGCGCCCACCGCGGCGTCGGCGATCTCCTCGGCCGTGACCGGCAGGTAAGGCGACATCGACGGCGTGTGGATCGAGCCGGTGACGGCACAGGTGATGATCACTTTGCGCTCAGCCATCGCTGTTCTCCGGATGCGGGTCGTTGTCGTCGAAGTAGCTCGGCCGCTCGATCGTCCAGAGCTCGCCCCAGAGGCGCCCGCCGCCGTCGACGGTCATCACCTCGCCCGTCATGAAGCTCGACGACGGGCCCGCGAGGAAGACCGCCGCTTCGGCGATCTCGCCCAGCGTGCCGGGCCGGCGCAGCGGGTTGGCGCGGTGGAACTGGCGACGCGCCGCTTCGGGATAGACGTCGAGCCCTTCGCTGGCAATGAGCCCCGGCGCGATGCAGTTGACGCGGATGCCGAGCGGCGCCCACTCGACCGCCACCGTGCGCGTGGCGCCGATCACGCCGGCCCGCGCCGCCATCGAATGGGCGATGCCTGGCATGCCGCGCTCGACCACGGCCACGACGTTGACCATCGCCCCCGGCGCCTCGGCCGCGCGCCAATGGCGAGCCGCGGCCTGCATCATGTGCCAGGTGCCGTTGAGGTTGGTGTCGACGACCGCGTTCCAGCCCTTGACCGAGTAGTCGATGGCGGCCTGCGGGAACTGGCCGCCAGCGTTGTTCACCACTGCCGCGAGCGTGCCGCACTCGGCCTCGATGCGCGCGAACAGCGACTTCACCTGCTCGGGCTCGCGCACGTTGGCCGCCACCGGCAGCATGCGGGCGCCCTGCTCCTGCGCGAACGCCGCCACGCGGTCGAGTTTGTCTTGCGTGCGTCCGCAGACGACGACCTGCGCGCCGAGGCGCGCGAGCAGCAGCGCGATGGCGCGGCCGATGCCGGTGCCGCCGCCGGAGACGAGCACGTTGGCGCCGGCGAAGAGACCGTCGCGATAGACCGTCGGCGCGGTCCAGAGCGAACGCAGCGTCGAGGCTTCAGATGCGGCCGCGGCGTCGCTCATCGCATCAGCCCCGCAGCATCTCGCCGGCGATGATGAGCTTCCTCACTTCGGTCGTTCCGGCGCCGATCTCGAGCAGCTTGATCGAGCGGTATAGCCGGTTGATCTCCGACTCCCAGATGTAGCCGCTGCCGCCGTGGATCTGCACCGCGTGGTCGAGCACCGAGTTCATAGTGTTGGCCGCGAACATGACCGACGCCGCGCTCAGCTTGTGGATCTCGCCACGGCCGACGCCCTCGCCGTGCTCGAGCGCGCTCACCGCCCGCAACGTCTGGTAGGTGAACAGGCGCATCGACTCGACCCACACGTACATCTGCGCAAGCTTGTCCTGGATCATCTGGAAGTTGCCGATCGGCTGGCCGAACTGTTGCCGCGTGCGAGCGAACTCCACGCTCAGCTCGAGGGCACGCTCGGCGATGCCGAGGCAGAGCGGCGAGATCATGGCGCGCTCGAGGTCGAGCCCGCTCATCACCACCTTCACGCCGGCGTTCTCGGCGCCGACGCGGTTGGCCACCGGCACGCGGCAGCCGTCGAACACCAGCTCGGCCGTCGGGCAGCCGCGAAAGCCCATCTTGGTCAGCTTCTGGGCGACCCGAAAGCCGGCGAATTCCTTCTCGACGATGAAGGCCGAGATGCCTTGCGTGCCGCGCGCCTTGTCGGTCTTGGCGTAGACGAGCAGCACGTCGGCGACTGGGCCGTTCGTGATGTAGAGCTTGGTGCCGTCGAGCACGTAGGCATCGCCGTCGAGCCGGGCGGTGGTGCGCATCGAACCGAGCGCGTCGGAGCCGGCGCCGGGCTCGGTGAGGCCGAGCGCGCCGACGGAGATGCCGCGGCACATGGCCGGCACGTGGCGCAACTGCTGCTCGGCGCTCGCATTGCGCAGCAGGTTGTGCAGGCACAGGTTCTCGTGCACCACCCAGCTCAGCGCCAGCGCGTGGTTCCAGCGGCCGAAGGCCTGCAGCACCAAGCCGCTGGTGAAGAGATCGGCGCCCGAGCCGCCGAGCGACTCCGGCGCCGTGATGCCGAAGTAGCCGTTGGCGCCGATCTTCGCGAACGCTTCCGGCGGCCACCACTCCTCGTTGTCCATGCGCTGCGACAGCGGGTACAGCTCGGCGCGGGCGAAGCGGTCGGCCTGGTCGAGCAGGCTCGCTTCGTCGTCGGACAGGCCGCTGAAGATCTGGCCGGCAGAACGCGACTCGGTGAGTGACGGACGATCGATCATGGCAACCCGGGCATGCTCTGGTTGAGCGAGCCTCACGACCATATTTTTACGGCTGGACTTCCGATATAGGGAGAAACGATAGAGGGTCGTTGTGAGCCGGGCTCAATAATGTTTCATGGACTGGCCCTTTCGCTCCGTGCTGGTCGCCAATCGCGGCGAGATCGCAGTGCGGATCGTTCGCACGGTGCAGCGGCTCGGCCTGCGCGCCGTGGTCGTTCATCACGAGATCGACGCCGGCTCGCTCGCGGTCGCTCGTGCCGACGAAGCGATCGAGATCGAAGGCGCCACGCCGGTCGCGGCCTATCTCGACGCGGCGCAGATCGTTGCCGCGGCCGTGACCGCGGGTGCCGGCGCGGTGCATCCGGGCTACGGCTTCCTGTCGGAGAACGCGGCGTTCGCGCGCGCCTGCGCCGATGCCGGCCTGGTCTTCATCGGCCCCGCGCCCGATGTGATCGAGCGCATGGGCAACAAGATCACGGCGCGCGGCATCGTCGCCGCCGGCGGCTTCCCGGTCGCGCCGTCGGCCATCGAGAGCGACGATCCCTCGACCTTCGCGGCACGCGCCGGCCGCATCGGTTTCCCGCTGCTTCTCAAGCCCGCGAGCGGCGGTGGTGGCAAGGGCATGCACGTAGTCCGTGAAGCGTCGCTGCTGCCCGCCGCGACCCTGCGCGCGCGCAGCGAAGGCCAGCGCTACTTCGGCGACGGCAGCCTCTACGCCGAGCGCTTCGTCGAGAACCCGCGCCACATCGAAGTGCAGGTGCTCGGCGATCACCACGGCAACCTCGTGCACCTCTTCGAGCGCGAGTGCTCGGTACAGCGCCGTTTCCAGAAGATCGTCGAGGAGACGCCCTCGCCTGCCCTCGGCGCCGAGCTGCGCAACGACATCTGCGCCGCCGCTGCAGGCATCGCCCGGCGGGCCGGCTACACCAATGCCGGCACGGTCGAGTTCATCCAAGGCGGCGGCGAATTCTTCTTCCTCGAGATGAACACCCGCCTGCAGGTCGAGCACCCGGTGACCGAGGAGCTGCTCGGCATCGACCTCGTCGAGCAGCAATTGCGCATCGCGGCCGGCGAGCGTCTCGCTTTCGCACAAGCCGACCTGCAGCCGCGCGGCCACGCCTTCGAGTTCCGCATCTGCGCCGAAGATCCGGCGCGCGGCTATCTGCCGACCACCGGACGGGTCCTGGCGCTGCAGGAGCCTTCGGGTGCGGGCGTGCGCGTCGACAGTGGCATCGCCGCCGGCCAGACCGTCACGGCTGCGTTCGACCCGCTGCTGGCCAAGCTCGTGGTCAGCGGCGAGACGCGCATCGAAGCCATCGCCCGCGCGCGGCAGGCATTGCACGACTATGTGCTTCTCGGCTGCAAGACCAACATCGGCTTCCTGCATCGCCTGACCTCGCATCCGGCGTTCGTCGCGGGCGAGATTCACACCGGCTTCCTCGATGCCGACCCCGACGTCGCGGGCGAACCGCCGCTCGACGAGCCGTCGCTGAACGCGCTGCTGGCGGCGGCGGCACGCGCTTCGCGCCCCTTGCGCGACGCCGCTGACGCGGTGCCGAGCCTGCACGCCGCCATCGGCGCGTGGCACAACTGATGGGACACGCGCTGCTGCTCGGCGGTCAGCTGCACGAGGTGTGGCTGTCGCGCTCCGAAGGCGGCGGCTACGACGTGCATCTCGGCGGCAAGGTGATCGGCGATCACGGTCGCGCGGTCGCCGTGGCCGTATCCGGTGACGACGTGCATCTGCATCTCGACGGCGAGACCCACGTGATCTGCTTCGTCGACGCGCTCGAGCGACACGCCGCGGCGGCAAGCGAAGAGGGGGGCGCCGTGGCGCGGGCACCGATGCCCGGCAACGTCATCGCCGTCTCCGTCGCGGCGGGCGACGCGGTGCGGCGCGGCCAGCCGCTGCTGGTCATCGAGAGCATGAAGATGGAAACAACCATCACGGCGCCGTGCGACGGCCGCGTGCAGGACGTCCATGTGACCGTCGGCCGCACCTTCGAGCGCGACGCCGTGCTGGTCACGCTCGAGGTCGAGGCAGCATGAAGCGCATCGACTCGGCGCTCGACACGCGCGGCGCCGACTTCGTCGCCAACCGCCGCCACAACCTCGCCCTGGCGGCCGACCTGCATGCCCGCCAGGAAGCAGCGCGCAACGTGCGCCCGGCCCGCGACATGGAGCGCCTGGCCCGCCAGGGCAAGCTGTTCGTGCGCGAGCGCCTGCAGCATCTGCTCGACCCGGGCACGCCGTTCCTCGAGCTCTCCACGCTCGCAGCCAACATGGACTACGACGGCGAGGTGCCGGGCGCGGGCATCGTCACCGGCATCGGCATCGTCGGCGGGCGCGAGGTGCTGGTTCATGCGTCGGACGCCAGCGTCAAGGGCGGCGCCTGGTACCCGCTCTCGGTCAAGAAGATCGTGCGCGCCACCGACATCGCGGTCGAGAACCGGCTGCCGATGGTTCACATGTGCGACAGCGCCGGCGGCTTCCTGCCCTTGCAGGCCGAGCTCTTCGCTGACCGCCACAACGCCGGCCGCATCTTCCGCAACCAGTCCATCCTCTCGAAGATGGGCGTGCCGCAGGTCGCCATCGTGCTCGGCCACTGCACCGCCGGCGGCGCCTACGTGCCGGCGCTGTCCGACTACAGCGTGATCGTGCGCGGCAACGGCGCCATCTTCCTCGGCGGGCCACCGCTGGTGAAGGCCGCCACCGGCGAAGAGGTCAGCGCCGACGAGCTCGGCGGCGCCGACGTGCACACCCGCATCTCCGGCACCGCCGACTACCCGGCGGCCAACGAGCTCGAGGCCATCGCGATCGCGCGCGACGTGGTGGCGCAGTGGCGAAAGCCGGTCAAGGCCGTGGTCGAACGGCAGGCACCGGAAGCGCCTCACTACGACCCGGCCGAGCTCTACGGCATCGTTCCGCGCGACATCAAGGTCCAGTTCGACATGCACGAGGTGATCGCCCGCATGGTCGACGGCAGCCGCTTCCACGCCTACCAGCCGGCCTATGCGACCACGCTGGTCTGCGGCTTCGCCCACCTGTGGGGCTACAAGGTCGGCATCCTCGCCAACAACGGCGTGCTCTTCAACGAGAGCGCGCAAAAGGGCGCGCACTTCGTGCAGCTCTGCAACCAGAACCGCACGCCGCTGGTGTTCCTGCAGAACATCACCGGCTTCATGGTCGGCAAGGACTACGAGCGCCGCGGCATCACGAAGGACGGTGCCAAGATGATCATGGCCGTGGCCGGCTCGGAAGTGCCCAAGTTCACCGTGATCTGCAACGGCTCCTACGGCGCCGGCAACTACGGCATGTCGGGCCGGGCCTTCGATCCGCGACTGCTCTTCATGTGGCCGCAGAGCCAGATCTCGGTGATGGGTGCCGAACAGGCGGCCAACGTGCTCGCCGACGTGAAGCTGCGCCAGCTCGCGCGCACCGGCGAAGAATTGAGCGCCGAGCAGATCGCCGCCATTCGCGACCCGGTCCTGGCCGACTATCGGCGGCAGTCGAGCGCGCTCTATTCCACCTCGCGAATCTGGGACGACGGCATCCTCGATCCTGTCGACACCCGCAACGCGCTCGGCATCGCGATCTCGGCCGCGCTCAACACGCCGATCGCCGCGCCGAGCTACGGCGTGTTCCGCGTCTGAGGCCCCGCATGACGACCACCGAAACGCTTCGCATGGACCGGCCCGAGAGCGGCATCGCGGTGCTGACGCAATGTCGTGCCGATGGCCCGAACATCGTCAGCGCCGCGTTCTGCGAGAGGCTGCGGCAATGCTGCGAAGCGCTGGCGGCCGACGCCGCCGTGCGTGCCGTCGTGCTGCGCGCCGAGGGGCCGGCGTTCTGCGTCGGTGCCGATGTCGGCGCGCTGCACGCGCACCTCGACGAGTTGCAAAGTTATATCGCCGGGCTGATCGACGCGGCCCATGCGGCCCTGCTCGCGATGCGGCGGCTGCCGGTGCCGGTGCTCGCCAGCGTGGCCACCGTGGCCGCCGGCGGTGGCTTCTCGCTGGCCCTGGCGTGCGACCGCATCGTGGCGGCGCGATCGGCGCGCTTCGTCGTCGCCTACCCGCAGCTCGGCACCACGCCCGACATGGGCATGACGCATTCGCTCGCCGCCCGGCTCGGCTCGGCGCGTGCGCTCGAGCTGGTGCTGTCCGGCTCGGCACTGGGCGCCGAAGAGGCGGCGCGGATCGGACTCGTCGCCGAGGTGGTCGACGACGGTGCGCTCGACGAGGCCGCGCTCGCGGCGGCGCGGCGCTGGGCGTCGCTGCCACCGGCAGCCGTGGCCGGCGCCAAGGCCCTGCTCCGCGCCGCGGACACCGATGCCATGGCGCAGCAGATGCAGCGCGAGAAGGCCTCGTTCCTTCGCTGTGCTGAAACGGCGGAGTTTCGGCAACGTGTGGTCGCCTTCGTGCAGCGAGGGCAGCGATGAAAGGGAAGCCGGCCGGGACGACGATCGCAGTCGTTGACGACGCGCCGAGCGCCTTGTCGCCGCGCCGGCAGCGTCGCGCCACCGAGATCCTCGCCGCCGCACGCGAGGTCTTCCTCGAAAAAGGCTTCGAGCGCACGGCCGTCAGCGAGGTGGCGAGCCGCGTCGGCATCGTCGAAGGCCTCGTGTTCAGCTACTTCGCGAGCAAGCGCGAGCTGCTGCACGAGGTGCTCGGCGCGCTCTACGAGCCGCTGATCCGCGACGTCGAGACCGGCTACGCGCGGCTCAAGGGCCTGCGCGCTCGCTTGCGCTTTATCGTCTGGCGCCACATCCGCGTCTATGTCGAAAGCCCGGGCATGGCGCGGCTCGTGCTGCACGAGGTGCGCACCGGGCCCGAATACGCGAGCTCGGGCCTATACGCGCTGCACGTGCGCTACACCCGCTTCGTGCGGCTCGCGCTCGACCAGGCCGTGGCCGATGGCGAGCTCGACGGCCCGGTCGACGTCGAGACGACGCGAGCCTTGCTGTACGGCGGCCTCGAGCACCTGCTCTGGCCGGTGCTGCACGGCGAGGCGGCGATCGACGTCGATCGCGTCGCCGACCACTACATCGACCAGCTGCTTCACGGTCTGCAGGGCCTGCGCGAACGCGACACGATGGATGCCCGTCTGTCGCGCCTGGAAACGCTGATCGTCGCCTCGGCACCCGTACGCAGGCGCGGGGCGGCTCGCTGACCGCCATGGCTGCATCGAACGCTTCATCGGCCGGCGAAGTCGTGCTGGCCTGCGAAGGGATCGAATGCTCGTTCGGCGGCCTGAAGGCGCTCAAGGGCGTGAGCTTCGAGATCCGTCAGGGCGAGATCTTCGGCCTCGTCGGTCCCAACGGCAGCGGCAAGACGACGATGGTCAACGTCATCACCGGCTTCTACAAGCCGCAGGCCGGCCGCGTGCGCCTGTTCGGCCGCGACATCACCGGCATGAAGCCGTATCGCGTCGCCCAGCAGTCGCTGGCGCGCACCTTCCAGAACCTGGCCTTGTTCCGCGGCATGAGCGTGCTCGACAACATCCTGCTCGGCCGCCACGTGCACATGCGGCCGAGCGCGCTCGCCAGCCTGTTCTACTGGGTCGCGGCGGCGCGCGAGGAAACGGGGCACCGCCGGGTGGTCGAGGAGATCATCGATTTCATGCAGCTGCAGGACATCCGCGACGAGCCCATCGAGACGGTGCCGCCCGGCCTGCAGAAGCGCGTCGAGTTCGCGCGGGCGCTGGCTTCGGAGCCGCGGCTGCTGATCCTCGACGAGCCGATGGCCGGCATGAACCAGGAAGAGAAGGAGTACATCGCCCGCTTCATCCTCGACGCGCGCGACGAGCGTGGCGTCTCGATCCTGCTGATCGAGCACCACATGGACGTCGTCACCTCGCTGTGCGAGCGGGCGCTGGTGCTGAGCTACGGCGAGGCGATCGCGCAGGGGCCGGCGCGCGAGGCGATCTCGTCGCCGGCCGTGGTCGAGGCCTACCTCGGCCATCGGGCGGCGCAGCGCATCGGAGCCGTGGCATGACCGGACCCGTTCGTGCCGACGCGCGCGCCGAGGTGATCTCGGCCAGCCGCGACTGGCCGCGCAGCCCCGACGGCGAGCCCACGACGCTGCTCGCCGCCATCGCACGCAACGTGCACGCGCATCCCGGCCGCGTCGCCGTGCGCGAGCGCGAGCGCGGCATCTGGGTCGAGCACGGCTGGGCCGACGTGCTCGAGGGCGTGCTCGCCATCGCTGCCGGCCTTGAGGCGCTCGGGGTCGAGCCGGGTCGCGCCGTCACCGTCGCGGGCGACAACCGGTTGCGGCTCTACGAGGCGATGCTCGCCGTCACCGCCCTGCGCGCCCTGCCGGCTCCGATCTACCCCGACGTGCCGCCTTCGGAGCTGCTCAACTACAGCCTGCTCGGCCAGCCCGACGTGGCGATCGCCGAAGACCAGGAGCAGGTCGACAAGCTGATCGAGTTGCGCGAGCGAACCGGCGGCCGGCCGCGCACGATCGTTTATCACGAGCCGCGCGGCCTCGTCGCCTACGACGCGCCCGGCCTCGTGCGGCTGGAGCAGGTCGTCGCCGATGGCCGCGAACGCCTGCGGCGCGAACCCGCGCTCGTCGCCGACCTGTTGCAGCGGGCCGGTGCCAACGATGCCGCGGTGCTGCTGCATTCTTCGGGAACGACGGGCGCTCCGAAAGGCATCGCGCTCTCGCACGCCAACATCATCGGCGGCGTTCGCAACGCAGCCGCGGCCGGCTACTTCCAGCCGCACGAAGACCACTACGCCTACCTGCCGATGGCCTGGGTCGGCGACTTCGTGTTCACGCTCGGTGCCGGCCTGCTGCTCGCCTTCACGATCCACATTCCCGAGCGCCAGGAGACGGTCCCGCACGACCTGCGCGAGGTGGCGCCGACGATGTACCTCGCGGCGCCGCGCGCCTGGGACCACATGCTGACCCGGCTGCAGGTCGGCATGGCGGAATCGACGAAGCTCAAGCGCGGCCTCTACGACTTCTTCATGGCCCGCGCCCTCGCCGTCGAGCGGCGCCGCATGGAAGGGCAGCCGCCGACCGCGGCCGAAAAGCTCGTGCGCTGGGTCGGCGAATGGCTGGTGTTCGCGCCGGTGCGCGACGTGCTCGGCCTGTCGCGCGCACGCCGCGCCTACACCGGCGGCGAGGCGCTCGGCGAAGACACCTTCCTGACCTTCCGCGCCCTCGGCATCAACCTCAAGCAGTTCTACGGCCAGACCGAAACCGCGGCACTGACGGCGGCGCAGGACGACGGCGACGTCAAGCTGCACACGGTCGGCCGGCCGATGCCGAACGTCGAGATCCGCATCGACGACCACGGCGAGATCCTGGTGCGCTCGGCCTCGGTGTTCGGCGGCTACTTCGAAGACGCGGCGGCCACGAGCGCTGCGCTGCAAGACGGGTGGCTGCGCACCGGCGACGCCGGCTACCTCGAGGCCGACGGCCACCTCGTCGTGCTCGGCCGCGTCAGCGAAGTGGTGCACACGGCCGGCGGCGAGCGCTACGTGCCGAACTACGTCGAGAACCGCCTCAAGTTCAGTGCCTACGTGCGCAACGCGGCCGTGATCGGCGCCGGCCGAGGCCATCTCACCGCGCTGGTCTGCATCGACCCCGACGCCGTCGGCCACTGGGCCGAACAGCGCGGCCTCGCCTACACCTCGTATGCCGAGCTGTCGCAACTGCCTGAGGTCGTGGCCCTGATCGCCGCCGCGGTTCGCCACGTCAACAAGGTGCTCAAGCCGGAGCTGGCGCTGCGCCGCTTCGCCAACCTGCCCAAGGATTTCGATGCCGACGACGGCGAGATCACGCGCACGAGAAAGCTCCGGCGCAACGTCGTCGAGCAGCGCTACGCGGCGCTGATCGAGGCGCTGTACGCACCGGCGACGAGCTTCGAGCTCGACACCGCGATCACCTACGAAAGCGGCCAGGCGGGCTCGATGCGCCGGACGCTGCAGCTCACCGAGGTGGCCTGATGGACGTGCTCCTCTATGTCGAGCTGGCGATCAACGGCGCCCTGGTCGGCACCATGTATGCGCTGGTCGCGCTCGGCATCGTTCTCGTCTACAAGGCGTCGCGCCACGCCAACTTGGCGCAAGGAGCGTTCGCCATGACCGGCGGCTACGTGTGCGTCGCCCTCGCATCGGCGCTGGGCCTGCCGATCTGGGCCGCGGCGATCGCCTCGCTCGGCGTGCTCTTCCTGCTCGGCACGATGGTCGAGCGCTTCGTGCTGCGCCGCATGATCGGGCAGCCGGTGGTGATGGTGATCACGCTCACGCTCGGGCTCGACATCCTGCTGCGCGGCCTGGTGCCGGGCCTGCTCGGCTCCTCGGTCAAGCAGCTCGACCTCGGCATCGCGCAGGCGCCCATCCTGCTCGGCGACGTGCTCGTCAATCGCGCCTATCTCGCCGGCGGCGGCGTCGCGCTGCTGCTCATCCTCGGTGCCATCGCCTTCTTCAGCTCGACGCTCGGCGTGCGCATGCGCGCCGTCTCCGACGACCAGATCGCCGCGTGGTCGGTCGGCATCCGCGTCGAGAAGATGATCGCCGTCGCCTGGGGCCTGGCCGGCGTCTCGGCCGCGGCCGCCGGCATTCTCTGGGGCTCGGTGCAAGGCGTCGACTGGACGCTCTCGCTGCTGCTCCTGAAGGCGCTCGCCATCGCCATTCTCGGCGGGCTCGACAGCATCGCCGGCGTGCTCGTCGGCGGGCTCATCGTCGGCATCGCGGAGAGCGTCGCGGCGGGGCTGCTCGACCCGATCGTCGGCGGTGGCACAAGAGACGTCGTGGCGTCGGTGATCATCCTCGTGACCGTGCTGGTGCGGCCGCACGGCCTGTTCGGCCGCGAACACATCGAGCGGGTTTAGGCAGGGCCACGAATGTTCTATCGCGCCGCCGGCATCCGCCACGTCAGCTACCTGCAGACGCGCCAGCTCTGGCCGTTGCCGTTCGACCGCGCCCTCCTCGCCTTCATCGCGCTGCTGTTCGTGTCGGCCCCCCTGTGGGTCAGCCCCTTGGTGCTCAACACCTACCTCATGCCCTGGCTGCTCTGGACGAGCGCCGCGCTGGGGCTGAACCTGCTGATGGGCGGTGCCGGGCAGGTCCACCTGGGCTACGGCGCTGTGATGGGCATCGGCGCCTACGGCTCGGTGCACATCATGCGGGCCGGCGTGCCGTTCGAGCTGGCACTGCTGCTCGGCGGCCTGCTCGCGGCCGTCATCGGCACGATCTTCGGCGCCGCCGCCTTACGCGTGAAAGGTCTCTACCTCGCGGTGTCGACGCTGGCGCTGCAGTATCTGACCGACTTCGTGATCCTCCACGTGCCGAAGATCAGCGGCGGCACGCAGGCCTCGCTGCAGGTGCCGACCCTGCGGCTGCTCGGCCAGCCGGTGACCTCCGACACCGGCGTCTATTTCGTCGCGCTGGCCTTCTGCGCGGTCCTCACGATCTTCATGCTCAACGTGAAGCGCACCAGTTTCGGCCGCGCCCTCGCGGCCGTGCGCGAGAAGGACTACGCCGCCGAGATCCTCGGCGTGAGCGCCTTCCGCTACAAGCTGCTGGCGTTCTGGGTCAGCTCGTTCATCGGCGGCGTGACCGGCGCGCTGTACGCCTTCTGCTACTACAAGGCGGTGTCGCCAGAGCAGTTCCACATCGAGCTATCGGTGCAGCTGCTGGCGACGGTGATCGTCGGTGGCCTCGGCCGCGTGCTCGGCTGCTACTTCGGCGCAGCGCTGATCCTGATCGCGCCGATGCTGCTCAACCGCGCGCTCGCGGCGCTGGCGCGCGGCCACGGCTCGGTGATCGGCACCGACCTCGTCACCCACGCGCCCCTCATCCTCTACGGCGGCCTGATCGTGGGCTTCCTGCTGTTCGAGCCGCTCGGGCTCGCCAAGATGTACGAGAACCTTCGAAACAGCCTGCTCGTCTGGCCGTTTCGGCACACGCGCCGATGAGCGCTCTTTACGACCAGGAGACACCATGACCCTCGACAGAAGACAGTTCGTCGCCACCGGCCTCGGCGCCACCCTCGCCACCACCCTGCCGCTCTTCCCGGGCATCGCCTCGGCGCAGGAGCGGGTGGTCAAGTTCGGCATGTGCCAGGACTTCACGGTGGTCTACACCTTCGTGACCGCCGAATACAGCCAGGGCCAGCGCGACTACTTCACGCTCGTCAACGAGCGCGGCGGCGTGGCTGCTCCGGGTGGCGGCTGGAAGATCGCCGCCGACATCGTCGACACCGGCAATGCGCCGCAGCGCGGCATCGAGGCCTACGAGCGCTTCAAGCGCGAAGGCGTGATCCTGGTCGACCCGCTGTCGACGCCGGTGAGCCGGGCCCTCGTCTCGCGTGCCTTGCAGGACAAGATCAACCTGGTGACGATCGTGTCGGGCCGCAGCGACGCGGCCGACGGCTCGGCGTTTCCCTACGTGCTGCCGCTCTCGCCGAGCTATTGGTCGCAGGCCGCCATCCTGGTCGAGTACATGGCCCAGCAGGACAAGGACCTCAAGGGCAAGAAGATCGCCTTCGTGCACATCGATACCGCCTTCGGCCGCGAGCCGCTGCCGCTGCTGCAGGAACTCGCCAAGCGGCGCGGCTTCGAGCTGCTGCCCTTCCCCTATGCGCCGCCCGGCAACGAACAGTCCGCCGCGTGGACGCAGCTGCGCCGCGCCAAACCCGACTGGACCATGATCTGGGGCGGCGGCGTGGGCCAGACCGTGTCGGTGAAGGAAGCCCTGCGCAACGGCATTCCCGCCGACCGGATCGCCTCGGTGGTGTGGCTCTCGGAATCGGACATGAAGGTGGTGGGCAACGAGCAGGCCAAGGGCGTCGTCAAGGTCGAGGTCGCGGCATCGGGCCGCGAGCCGAAAATCCTGCAGGACATCGTTCGCGAGGTCGTCGGCAAGGGCAAGGGTGCCGGGCCGCAGGAGCTCGTCGGCACCACCTACTACAACATCGGCGTGATGGCCGGCGCGATCATGGTCGAAGGCGTGCGGCGCGCGCTCGAGGCCAGCAAGGGAACGTCGGTCACCGCCGAAGGCCTGAACGAGGCGCTGCGCAGCATCAAGGGGTTCACCGCCGAGGGGCTGATCCCGCCGCTCAACACCAGCAAGACCGACCACCAGGGCGGCGGCATGGCGCGCATCGCGCAGTGGGACGGCAAGCGCTGGGCGGCCAAGAGCGACTGGCTCGCCGCGGATCAAGACGTCGTCTTCCAGCTGATCCACGCTTCTTCCGCCGAGTTCAAGAAAACCGGCACATAAGCGAAGCAAACCAGTCGATGCCACTGCTGGCGCTCAACAGCATCGAGGTCGTCTACGACGGCGTCGCCTTGGCCGTCAAGGGCGTCTCGATCGAGGTCGACAAGGGTGGCCTCGTCGCCTTGCTCGGTGCCAACGGCGCCGGCAAGAGCACGGTGCTGAAGGCCATCAGCGGGCTGCTCGGCGCCGAGCGCGGCACGGTCAGCCGCGGCGACATCACGTTCGACGGCGCCGACCTGCTGCCACTCGGGCCGCCCGATCGCGTGCGCCGCGGCATTGTTCACGTGCTCGAGGGCCGGCGCGTCTTCGAGCACCTGACGCCGTCCGAGAACCTGCTCTCGGCGACGTCGATGCATCGCAGCCCCGGCCACGTGCAGGCGCTGATCGATCGGGTCATGGCGTGGTTCCCGCGCCTCGCCCAGCGCGCGAAGGCGCAGGCCGGCTATCTCTCGGGCGGCGAGCAGCAGATGCTCGCGATCGGGCGGGCCATGATGACCGAGCCGCGGCTGCTGATGCTCGACGAGCCAAGCCTCGGATTGGCGCCGCTGCTCGTCGACGAGATCTTCGACATCGTTCGGCGCATCAACGCCGAGGCCGGTTTGTCGGTGCTGCTGGTCGAGCAGAACGCCGTCGCCGCGCTCGGCATCGCGCAGCAGGCCTACCTCATCGAGAACGGCCGCGTCGTGATGGCCGGCAGCGCGGAGTCGCTGAGCTCGAATCCGGATGTGCAAGAGTTCTATCTCGGCGGCAGCCACCAGACCGACTACCACGCGGTGAAGCACTACCGGAGGCGAAAGCGCTGGCTGACGTGATACCTTGCCGGCGCCGGGCATCATCAGTCCGCCATCCGAATGCCCATCGACTACGCGAGGCGCCTGACAGGAAGCCAACGGACGCCCGCTGCGGACCGGCATCTCGGCTACACGCTCGCCTTCGTGGCGGGGGCCATCAACGCGGGCGGTTTCCTCGCGGTTCGCCAGTACACCTCGCACATGACGGGGATCGTGTCGGCGATGGCCGACAACCTCGCCGTCGGCACCTATGAACTGGTCCTCGCCGGGGCGGGTGCACTGCTGTCCTTCGTCGCTGGTGCCATGTGCACGGCGATCCTCGTCAATTTCGGCCGCCGACGGGCATCGCTCGGCGTGTTGGCCTGGCCGCTCCTTCTGGAAGCGGCGCTCCTGTTGATCTTCGGCGTTGTCGGCGCCAGCCTGTCGACGGTGATCGGCCTGTTCGTGCCGTTCACGGTGATGCTTCTCTGCTTCATCATGGGCTTGCAGATCGCCCTGGTAACGAAGATTTCCCGCGCCGAGATCCGGACCACGCACATCACGGCATCGTCACGGACATCGGCATCGAGCTGGGCCGACTCGTCTACTGGAGCCGTGCGGACGGCCAGCCGCGGGTGGTCGCCGACCGCGGTCGCCTGCGGCTCCTGTGCATGTTGGCCGCCGCGTTCTTCGTGGGCGGTGTCGCCGGCGCATTCGGCTTCAAGCACGCCGGCTATGGCGCGACGGTGCCGCTGGCGATCGTCCTGATCGCGCTGGCCATCGTGCCACCGATCGACGACGTGAGGGCGTCCATTCGCCGCCAGCAGACGGACCGCATCGGCAGCCGCGATATGTGAGCTACCGAACAGACCGATCGCCGTGCGGGGTGCACCCTCGGCGTCGTTCTCGATAGCAGCCGCTCTTCCCGGCGACGATTCCCATGCCCTGCCGAAGCATCGACCCGAACATCGGCACCGCCAGTGTTCGGTAACCAACAGGCCGAAGCCCGCAGCGGGCTGAGGGTCCGTGCCATGCACGATCGCCATCCGACGGACCGGCAATCCGACATCCTGGCCCGCCACCTCGGCGTCGTCGTCCTGGTGAAGGTCGTGGCACTGGTTCTGCTCTGGCTGTTCTTCTTCCGCGCTGCGTCATGAAGCCTTCGCGATGATCTCGGAAGAGCTGGTCGATCTGTCGCGGCTTCAATTCGCGGCCACCGCGCTTTACCACTTCCTGTTCGTGCCGCTCACGCTCGGCATGGTCATGGTCCTGGTGATCATGGAAAGCGTCTACGTCATGACCGGCAAGGTCGTGTGGAAGGACATGACGCGCTTCTGGGGCAAGCTGTTCGGCATCAACTTCGCGCTCGGCGTCACCACCGGCATCACGCTCGAGTTCCAGTTCGGCACCAACTGGGCCTACTACTCGCACTACGTCGGCGACATCTTCGGCGCGCCGCTGGCGATCGAGGGCCTGATGGCCTTTTTCCTCGAATCGACCTTCATCGGCCTGTTCTTCTTCGGCTGGGACCGCCTGTCGCGCACGCAGCATCTGATGGTCACGCTGCTCATGGCCGCCGGCACCAACCTCTCGGCCCTCTGGATCCTGATCGCCAACGGCTGGATGCAGAACCCGGTCGGCTCGGTCTTCAACTTCCAGACGATGCGCATGGAGATGGTCGACTTCTGGACCATCGTCTTCAACCCTGTGGCGCAGGCCAAGTTCGTGCACACGATCTCGGCCGGCTACGTCACCGGTGCGATGTTCGTGCTCTCCATCTCGAGCTGGTACCTGCTGCGCGGCCGCAACGTCGAGTTCGCGCGGCGCAGCTTCCGGGTGGCCGCGGCCTTCGGGCTGGCCTCGGTGTGCAGCGTCATCGTGCTGGGCGACGAATCGGGCTATACCGTGGGCGAGGCGCAGCAGACCAAGATGGCGGCGATCGAGGCGATGTGGGAGACCGAAGCAGCCCCGGCTTCCTTTGCGCTGCTGGCGTGGCCAAACCAGGCGCAGCTCAAGAACGACTGGGCGATCGAGGTGCCCTGGGTCATGGGCCTGATCGGCACGCGCTCGACGACCAAGGTGATTCCGGGTATCAAGGAGATCCGCGCCAAGAACCGCGTGCGGATCGAGAACGGCATCGTCGCCGTGGCCGCGCTCGACGCGCTGCGCCTGAACCGGGGCGACGCCACGCTGCGCCAGGCGTTCGAGAAGCACCAGGCCGACCTCGGCTTCGGCCTGCTCCTCAAGCGCTACGTCGCCGATGTGCGCGACGCCACGCCGGCGATGATCGACCAGGCGGTCGACGACACGATCCCGCGCGTGACGCCGCTGTTCTGGTCGTTCCGGATCATGGTCGGTCTCGGCGTCGCGATGCTGGTGCTGTTCGCGCTCGCGATGCTGAGCACGCTGCGAGGCCGCGGCGAGCACAAGCGCTGGCTGCTTCGGTGCGCGCTCTGGATGCTGCCGGCACCGTGGATCGCGTGCGAGCTCGGCTGGATCGTCGCCGAGTACGGCCGCCAGCCGTGGACGATCTACGGCGTGCTGCCGACACACATGTCGGTCTCCTCGCTCGGCGTCGGCAGCGTCTACGGCTCGCTCGCCGGCTTCCTCGTCTTCTACACCGCGCTGCTCGTCGTCGAGCTGTTCCTGATGGTGAAGTACGCGCGGCTCGGACCCGGCAGCCTCGGCACCGGCCGCTACGACAGCGATGCGACGGCGCACGTGCAGCCCGTGCCCGCCTGAGGCGACATCGATGTTCGACTACCCGACCCTCAAGATCATCTGGTGGCTGCTCATCGGCGTGCTGCTGATCGGCTTCGCGATCATGGACGGCCACGACATGGGCGTCGGCACGCTGCTGCCCTTCGTCGGCCGCAGCGACACCGAGCGACGCGTGGTCATCAACACCGTCGCCCCGCACTGGGACGGCAACCAGGTCTGGTTCATCACTGGCGGCGGCGCGATCTTCGCGGCCTGGCCGCTGGTGTACGCCACGGCCTTCAGCGGCTTCTACTGGGCGATGCTCGCGGTGCTGTGGGCGCTGTTCTTCCGACCCGTGGGCTTCGACTACCGCAGCAAGGTCGCCGACCCGCGCTGGCGCAGCACCTGGGACTGGGGCCTGTTCATCGGCGGAGCGGTGCCGCCGCTGATCTTCGGCGTCGCATTCGGCAACCTGCTGCAGGGCGTGCCGTTCCAGTTCGACGCCGACATGCGCTCGACCTACACCGGCTCCTTCTGGCAGCTTCTCAATCCGTTCGCCTTGCTGGCCGGAGTGGTGTCGAGCGCGATGATCGTCATGCAGGGCGGCGTGTACCTGGCGCATCGCACCGAGAGCCACATCCAGCAGCGTGCCATCGCCGCCGCGCTGGCAGCGGCCGGCGTGTTCGTCGTCGCGTTCATCGCTGCCGGCGCATGGTTGCGATTCGGCGGCATCGAGGGCTATGTCATCACCTCGGCGATCGACCCGGGAGCGGTCTCCGATCCGCTCGCCAAGACCGTCGTTCGCGATGCCGGCGCCTGGTGGGCGAACTACGCGCGGCAGCCGTTCCTGTGGGCGCTGCCCCTGCTCGGCGTCGGCGGCGCGCTGCTCGCTGCCGGTCTTGTCGCCAAGCGTCGCACGGGGTGGGCGTTCGTGGCCTCCAGCCTGGCGATCGTCGGCGTCATCGGCACCGCTGGCGCCGCGATGTTCCCGTTCCTGATGCCGTCGTCCAGCCAGCCCGCCGCGAGCCTGACCGTGTGGGACAGCGTCTCGACGCGCTCTACGCTCGAGCTGATGCTGTGGGCCACGCTCGTCTTCATGCCGCTCATCGTCCTCTACACGGGCTGGGCCTACCGCGTCATGCGCGGCAGGTGACGACTCTGCAGATCCAGGCTGCCGAGCACACGGCCTACTGAACGGAGATTCTTCGATGTGGTATTTCGCGTGGATGCTCGGCGTCGGTTTCGCCGTGTTGCTCGCCATCCTCAACGCCATGTGGGGCGAGCACGAGGAGGGCCGGCTTCTGATGCAGGAGGCCGACGACATCGCGCTGCGCGTCGTGTGATTTCGGTGATCGCGCCGAGCTCCACGAGCCTGCCGGCGCTCGCAACCGGCGTGATCCTGATGATCGCCGGCACGGCCGACCCCCGCTTGCTCGCCGATGCAGCGGGCCGCGCCGACCACGTGCTCGCGCTGGCGGTGTTCTGGGCAATGACGGCGGGGTTCGTGCGCGGGGTCGGATTCATCCCCCGCAATGCAGTGCTTCGCTGGGCCTTCTCGGGCTGGGCCTGCATGGCGTCGTTGGTCGCGGCGGCAGTCATCCGTGCATTTCACTGATCCGTGGTCGCGCATCTGGCCGACCCGCCATGACACAAGCCGTCATCCCGCGCGTCGCGCGCGCGCCAACGTCCGCCTCTCAAACCCCGGTCGTTCTCATCGCGTTTGCCTGCATCGTCGCGCTGGGGATGGTCATCCAGCAATCGGTCTCGACGCGGATGTCGTTGCTGTTCTTCACCGGCGCTGCGCTCGGCGTCGTCCTGTATCAGTCGCTGTTCGGCTTCACCGGCGCGTTCCGTGTCTTGCTGGCCGACGGCCGCAGCGCCGGCTTCCAAGCGCAGATGATCATGCTCGGCGTCGCCTGCCCGCTGTTCTTTCCGGCGCTCGGCGCAGGCTCCTTGTGGGGTCGTCCGGCCGTCGGTTTCGTGTCGCCGGTCGGGGTCGCGGTCGCGGTCGCGGTCGCGGTCGGATCGTTCCTCTTCGGCATCGGCATCCAGCTCGGCGGCGGCTGCGCATCGGGCACCCTTTTTTCCGTGGGCGGCGGCAACACGAAGATGGTCCTGACGCTGTTGTTCTTCATCGTCGGCTCCGTCGTCGGCGTGGTTCATCTGGCCTGGTGGGAAACGCTTCCGTCGTTCGCGCCGATCTCGCTTATCGCCACGTTCGAATGGCCGCTCGCCCTGATCCTGAACACCGCTGTGTTCGCAGTGACCTATGCGGTCGTCGCGCGGATCGAGCGCAGGCGTCACGGCACGCTCGAGCCCGTGGCGACCCTCAGGAACGGCTCCTGTCTGCGCGGCCCGTGGCTGCTCCTGGCCGGCGCGCTCGGCCTCGCGGTGCTCAGCTTCGCGACACTCGCCCTCGCCGGCCGGCCGTGGGGCATCACCTCGGCGTTCGGCCTGTGGGGCGGCATGGCGCTCCAGCATGTCGGCGTGCCGGTCGAAACCTGGTCGGACTATTCGGCGCCGGCGATGCAGAAGGCCCTGGCCGGCGGCGTACTGAGCGACGTCACTTCGGTCATGGACTTCGGCATCGTGATCGGCGCCATTCTGTGCGCCGGACTGGCCTGCAAGTTCAAGCCGGAATGGCGCATCTCGGGGCGCCACGTCGCGGCCTCGGTGCTGGGCGGCTTCCTGCTCGGCTACGGCGCCAGGCTCGCGTACGGCTGCAACATCGGCGCCTTCTTCAGCGGCATCGCATCGGGCAGCGTCCACGGCTGGATGTGGATCGTCTTCGCCTTGCTCGGAAACTGGGCCGCCTTGTCCTTGCGGCCCTGGTTCGACCTGCCCGTCCCCAACCGCCCGACGCGATGCTGAGGTCACCACGATGAGCCTCGTTCTCTACACCTGGGGCACGCCCAACGGCCGCAAGATCTCGATCATGCTGGAGGAGCTCGGCCTGCCGTACGAGGTGCGCATGGTCGACATCGGCCGAGGCCAGCAATTCGCACCCGGGTTCCTCGCCATCTCCCCGAACAACAAGATCCCCGCGCTCGTCGACACGAGCGCCGGCGGCAGTCCGCTCGCCGTGTTCGAGAGCGGTGCCATCCTGACCTATCTCGCGGAGAAGACCGGTCGCTTGCTGGCGCCGTCGGGCGCCGCTCGCCACGCCGCGTTGGAGTGGCTGCACTGGAGCATCGGCGGGCTCGGTCCGATGGTCGGCCAGCTCAATTTCTTCTCGCTGCGCTCGCCCGGCACGGC